>Ga0209647_1000807_pt1 | contig 28615 bp, 25 predicted proteins | sample GraSoi_2013_60cm_FD_185827 | JGI IMG/M metagenome (GOLD analysis project Ga0209647, IMG submission 185827) | Grasslands soil microbial communities from the Angelo Coastal Reserve, California, USA - Sample 9_17_2013_60cm (SPAdes) (version 2) | ecosystem: Environmental > Terrestrial > Soil >... | reverse complement strand
GGGATCGTTCGAGGGGCAAAGCAAGTCAACGGGACAGGGATTTCACCGCAGAGGCACAGAGGACGCAGAGAAAGAAACATTTTCTGTGATGCACCTCTGGCGCTCTTAGAGAAAGACGCCCGACTGAGCAGGGCGCACAGGCAGAAATCCCTGTGCCACTGAGACGGCGGCTACCTTGAGGCTACTACTTGCTTTGATTCGTTATGGGAGGCGTGGGCTTGCAATACGCGGACGAGATGGCGGCCCGATGCTGGGACCGCGACTCTGTTGTGCAGCAAGATTGCTTTTGCTGTGATTTTGCGGCCGTAAATTCGCTCGTTGGCTTTGTTGTCGGGGCGGAGGGTGGAACCCTCGAGGGAAATGCCGGCGAATAGTCCGCGGGAACGGGAATAGCTGAGGATCTCGGCACGCATCCAGAGATCGGTGTCCGCGGAGGCGTCGCGGCCTTTGGGACCTGCAGCGGCGGATGCGTCTCCACCGAGCTTGATCTTGCTGCTGAGGATGGAAGCGGCGCCGCGCTGGTTCATGACGAGAAGAATCAGATCGGTGGATTCGCCGCCAATTTGCATTCCGAGGCTATCGCCTTCGAGGGCGTACATTGCGGGGGCACCCCAAGGTCCGTTGAATTCCTTGCCGGTGCGGCAAACCATGGCGCCGCGGCCGTAGTCTTTGCCCATTCCGAAGGCCAACTTCAATACGGAGGGGAACACGATGACGCACTCAGCTTTTGCCAAGACCTGCTGGGGCAGATTATCGGGAATGTTCAGGATTTCCTGCATGACAATGCCGCACTTTTCGAGGCGCTTCTGTTCCTTGGTTGCGGCGTAAACGGTGGCGGCGGCAAAGAGAAGACAGACAGCAACTAGAAAATATCGCTTCATTGCTCAGCTCCATCGCAGAAATACTTTTCCAGACGTTGCGCTTCGTCCGAGTCGCTGACGGACGACCCTATCGGCGGGCACACTTTAGAAGGGCTTACGTTGAATACGGTGGTCAACACAACATCTTTTCTGCAAAACGATCGTAGACGCCGGGGAGACGCGTGTCTGTGCAGTTGTGTACAAGTTTGCGGTCTTTTTGCGCTGAGATAGAACGAGGAAGCGGTTAAGCAGACTCCAGACGGAAATCAGAATGGCTCGCATGAGTGGCGTGGCCCGTCACGCGTCCAAAGTGAGCCGGCGGCGGGGAATCTAATTCCCACCTTGCCGGGAACTTCCATTTTGCGATCGAGGATGGCTGCAGCAATACGCCTAAGAGGGACCAAGATCCTTAGAAACATAGATACCACGTTGAGAACTTAGCTATCTGTTAGAAAGGGTACACAAACCGCCCGGCATCTTCTTCGCTACGCTCAAAAAAGTACCGGAGAGAAGCGGGTTTTCGGTGTCATTTGTGTGATGTCGGGCTTGCGTGTGCTGTATGAAACAGAAATTATTGGGCTCAAGGCACATAGTCGTAGCAGCTGTTCCAAGGGGTGGAAAACATGATATGCCCGAGCTCGAAGAGGGATTCTGCCCGCCGACACCGAGTTCGATGGGAGCACGCCCTACGCGCAACCGCAAATGCCGCGTTAGTTCTATTTCTTCTTCTGTCTCCGACATTTGTGCGGGCGCAGGCAACGGTTCCAGACAACCCGAGCGGACCGGCACCCGAGCAGCAGAGTCAGCAATTGGGGCGCACGGGAGATTCCGCAACGCAGCCGGACGGCGGTACGGAGCCAAAGCCTCAGGTGGCCGCGGCCGCTCCGGCGCCGGACCCAAGCGCAATCGAGCCGAAGACAGATAGTTCCGAAGGCAAGCAGACCAAGCGCATGTTTTGGATCATTCCAAATTTTGCGGCCGTGAGCGCGGACACAGAGCTTCCACCGTTAACGACCAGGGAAAAATACGCGCTCGCACTGCAGGACAGCGTGGATTACTCGTCGTTCGTCTGGTCGGGGATGCTGGCTGGGCAAAGCATGGCTTTGCGATCGTATCCGGAGTTGCACAACGGAATGGCTGGGTATAGCCGCTATTACTGGCGGGCATTCGCGGATCAAGCGTCTGGATCTTTCTTTACGGAAGCATTTGTCCCGGCGCTGATGCACGAGGACCCGCGTTACTATACGCGAGGCCATGGAGGATTTTTCCGGCGAGCGGGTTACGCGTTATCGCGCATCGTCGTTACCAAGACCGATTCCGGAGGCGCGAGGTTCAACTTTTCCGAGATTGTGGGGAACGGAATGGAAGCGGGATTGTCTAACTTTTATTACCCACCGGAGGAGCGCGGTTTGCACAACACGGCAATCAACTGGCTATCGCAGTTGGAGGCTGCCAGCATCAATAACATCGTCAGGGAGTTCTGGCCGGATATTCGCCACAAGATGCTTCGACAGAAATAGTCAGGTCGTCTTAGCCGACGGAATAGAAGGAGATGCTATGTCATTCGGCCTTTACTCGATTGGGTTTGCGATCGTGATCGGCGGGCTAATTTACGCCGCGTACTTGCTGCACATGCCCGCGCACTGGATTGCGGTGGGCGCGACGGTGCTTTTAGGGGTGGGGATTCTGACAGGTGTAAAGGCGACGCGTCAGAAGGATCCCGTGGCGTAACGGTATTGCAGAATGTGACTCGGTGGACCGAATTGTCTTTGAGTTTCACGACCGACACAATCGTTTGCGCCGGGAAGGATGCTTCAGAGTTTTGCTTACCGTCAGGCAGAAGATGAAGGCGCTGCGCGCCGGGCGCTGAAGGCTTCCTTTACGAGATTGAGGATGGTGCGGCGGTTCTGGGCAATCGTCTTGGCCCAGGCGAAGCGGCCCATCTGAGGGAAATAGATGCCGCGAAAACATAGGCGGGCGATCAGGATATTGACACGGTATCCGAGGGGCTTGTGAGCGATGGAGGCTACTGCTTTGCCGATAGCTTCCGGGCTGTAGGATTTCGCCCAGCCGTGCTGAACTTCTGCGTGGGCTTCCGGGATGGTCATCTTCAGCGGAGTGTGCGCCATGGCAAACGGTATGAACTCTTGCCAATGTTTGGGGCGCGTTAATCGGCCAGCGGCCTCGAGCCTTTTATAAAGCGGCGTGGCGGGCAGCGGGGTGAGCAAGCCAAAGATTGGCAATCCTGGCGGCCACGTGCGGATCTCCTGCAGCGTGCGGTCTGCCACGCCGGTGGTGTCGTTGTCCATGCCAAAGATGAACGAGGTAATGGCGAACACGTTGCGCTGGGCGAGTCTCTCGAGCACGGCGGCATACTCGCCGGGCTTGTTGAAACCTTTGTTGACGTCTTTCAGATTCGCGGGGTCGATGGACTCCATACCGATGAAGATCCACTTGCCACCCGCGGCGGCGATCAGATCGACGAGTTCCTCGTCGCGCAGCAGATTGGCGCTGATTTGGGCGACCCAATGCACCTGGGCGTTGGCGGCGATGATGTCGCGGAGCAGAGACTTGGTGCGCTTGACGTTGATGGCGAAGTTGTCGTCAATGAAGAAGACGGCGATCTGACCGCGCTCGCTGCTGGCGCGAGCTTTCAGTAGTAAGAGCTCGTCGACGACACTTTTGTTAGTGCGAAAGCGGATGGAGTCGCCGAAGAAACCGGTTACGGTGCAAAACTCGCAGCCGTAGGGGCAGCCGCGACCGGACTCAACAGGGATGATGCGGAAGGTTCCCCAACCGGCGCCGAGTTTTCGGAGCATGGGAGTTGCCATCTTTGGAACTATGTTGAACTGGTTGAGGTCGATGGTGTCCCAGGGAATCGGCGGATAGGATTGCAGGGAAGGCTTTTGCTCCTGGCCGAACGCGTCGACGGGAGCGTAGATATCCTTGAGCGTGCCCTTTGCTGCATCCTCAACAATTTTTGGCCAGGTCTCGTCGGCTTCGCCGAGAGCTACAGCGTCGGCATGGCGCGGACCACCGGCTCGACCGAGCGCCTCATCGGCCATTTCCGTGACGTGCGGTCCGCCCATCACCACGGGCACTCCCACCGCGCGAATTGCGTCAGCCATCCGGTAGGCTTTCGCGATCATTCGGGTCATCGCGCCGATGCCCACGAGTCCGATCTTTTCTTCAAGCACGAAGCGCGCGATGCCAGCTTCATCCATGGGCTGCGCGTTGCCATCGATCAGCAACACTTCGTGGCCCGCTGGAGTGAGAGCCTTCAGCAGAAACATCCATAGGTGAGGCATGAAATTGCGCGTGACACCGTTGTCGGGGTTATAAAGCAAAATTCTCATAGCTCTTCTTTCTCAACCGAATGAGGCCGACGTCACGCTGCCGGAGGGAATGCGATCACAACAAGTCAAACCGTGAAGGGATTCCGGAAACTCGCAGTGCAAAGGTATACGATGTCACCGCTGGTGACAATGGTTGTAGCACCGGGGTTGTCTATTAGCAAATAGACGCGCGGGTTCGCACGTGGCCGTTAGTATTGGCGTTCTGAGTGGATAGGGCTAAACTACGCATCCGACCGTGCTCAGTACGTCTTCCACTGAGCTGGCCGGCGTGGAAACCCCCAGCGTGACATAAACCTTGTGACCTGTTATTTCGTCGAGGATAAGGTATTCACCGGGTGAAGATCTTTCTAAGTTTTCGATGCATGACTTGGCCGCCGCAAAGTCTTCCACCGCACAGAGCCAAAGCACCTGACCGTCTGGATCGGTTTTGAAAATATCGAGAGGATGAAACATTGTGAAGTGCCTCTCTTTCCGCGAAGAGCATTTTCCACCAAAGCTATACAACCCTGTCTGTCCTGTTCAGGACACCTGAATCTGCCAGTAGAAACCGCGGAGGTACGAGGTCACGAAGTGTCCAAAATTGGACAGACGCGCGCCCTTGCGGGCACTAGTATTCATCTGGCTGGGAGCTAAAGGGCTGCGGTCAGACGAGTTTACGGACCCCAAACAAGCGAAGGCGACTCGCTGAGTTCCCGGTGTGTGCTCTTTCGATCTTGAACCAAACCCTAGGAGGTAAAGGATGAAAGTAAAGATGACGATGGCATTTCTTGCGTTGTTCCTGTTTGCCGGTACGGCCGGACTGGCTGCGGCGCAGGACGAAACAAAAACCACCCACAAGAAAACACGCACGCTGCGGGGCTGCCTTCAAAAGGGCGACGACGCCAAAGAGTATAGGCTCACCACGGCTAAGGGCAGCACTTGGGAGATCAAAGCCGACTCCCTCAATCTCGGCGAGCATGTCGGACATACGGTTAGCGTTACCGGCGTGGTCTCGCATGCCAAGATGCATGGCATGAAGGAAGACGCGAAGGACGAGGCGAAAGAGCACGGCGTGGATAAGGACGCGACCGAGCACGGTCACATGACGGTGACAAATTTGAGTATGGTTAGCGAGAGTTGCCACCAGTAAGACTGGCTGGTCACCAATGGAATAAGGGTAAGCGACGCCCTGGTGAAGTTTCTCTGGAGACCTGGAAGTTCCGCGCGTTAAGTGAGCGCTCCCTGCGTGATTGACTGCTGGGACGGTACGCAGTCTTGTGTCTACAAGAGGGTACACGTCCAGATGCGCCAGCGTACATGTTTCGAGGTGGTGCGCTACCGTTCCCGCCTTATAGTTACTGTCCGGTCCTACCGTTATTATCTGGATTCAATGGGCAATGAATTGAATTTCACGGGAAGGATTACGAGGGGAAAAGAATTTCGGCGGCCTAAGCCTCAGTAAGGTTGACGAGGAGCCTCAGGACCTGAGAAGCGGGCTTGAGCTACAGGCTAGCGACGGATTGGTTTTTCTTTTGGAGCGGCACTTTTTTAGTGCTGCTCTTTTTTTTATGCGGCTTCGGGGATTTCGTCGGGCTCGGCGGCTTGGTGCTGGAAGAAGCTTAGGGCGGCGTCGCCTTGGCGGAGGATGCGGGTTTGCAGGAGACGACCAATGCGCTGGGGCAGCTCGAAGGTGCGGCGGTGCTCGGCGATTACTAGGCTGCCGGTGCTGAGGAACGGGGCGACGCCGAGGAAACCGAGAACGCGGTCGTACTGATCTTTTTCGGCGTAGGGCGGGTCGACGAAAACGAAATCAAAGGGGGCGTGGGTGGGCTTGTGGCGGGCGGCGATTTTTTCGAGGGCGCGGAGGGCGTCTAGCGGGAGAACTTGCGCACCGCTGGTGATTGCTAGCGATTCGAGATTGCGGCGGATCAAGACGGCGGCAGGAGCGTGGTTTTCGATGAAGATTACTTCTGTCGCGCCGCGACTGATCGCTTCGATGCCTACAGCGCCGGTGCCGGCAAAGACGTCGAGGAAGCGGGAGCCGCTGACGTTGGGACCGAGGACGTTGAAGAGGGTTTCGCGGAGGCGATCGCTGGTGGGGCGGAGGGCGTTGCCCTTCAAGGATTTGAGGATGCGGCTGCGGTATTTGCCGGCGATTATGCGCATTTGTTCGTGGAATCGTACGGCGGAATTGGTGTGGGCTACAACCTTAAGAAAAAGATTTAACAGAGAGGGCACAGAGATCGGAACACAGAGGCCACAGAGAGGAAGTGGTACCCGCGGCACTGGTTCGTGGATCACGCTGTGAAAGCGGTAGCCCTTCGTGGCTCAGGATAAACGAGACTACCGCACCCCCAAAAAAGCTTAGCCAACTTTCGCTAAATGGTAGCGGCGCTGCCATTCTGGGGCGAGATTGCGGAGGATGCGGTCGAGGGCGGGCTTTTGCGAGGGGGCGTCGGCGATGGCGAAGGCTTCGCGGCGGGCTTGCTCTAGGAGTTCGCGGTCGCGGAGTGGGTTGGCGATGTTAAAGCCGAGGGCGCCGGATTGACGGGTGCCGAAGAATTCTCCGGGGCCGCGAAGTTGAAGATCGGTTTCGGCGATTTCGAAACCGTTGCTGGTGCGCACCATGGTTTCGAGGCGGGCGCGGGCTTCGTCGGTCAGACGCACGGGACCGACCAGGACACAATGAGACTTTGTAGCGCCGCGGCCGATGCGTCCGCGCAGTTGATGAAGCTGGGAGAGGCCGAAGCGTTCGGCGTGCTCAATGACCATCACGGTGGCGTTGGGGACGTCGACGCCGACTTCGACAACCGTTGTGGCGACCAGGATTTGCACTTCGTTTTTGCGGAAGCGCTGCATGACTTCGTCCTTTTCATCGCTGGAGAGGCGGCCGTGCAGTAGGCCGAGGCGGAGCTTGGGGAAAACCTCGCGGGAGAGACGCTCGTATTCCTCGATGGCGGCTTTCAGCTCGAGCTTTGATTCTTCGATCACGGGATAGACGATGTAGGCCTGGTGGCCGGCATCGACTTCTCGGCGGATGCTGCCCCAGACACCAGGAAGATGCTGCTCGGAGGTGAGGTGCGTTTCGATTGGCGTGCGGCCGGGGGGCAGTTCGTCGAGGATGGAGACGTCGAGATCGCCGTAGAGGGTGAGAGAAAGCGTGCGCGGAATGGGCGTGGCGGTGAGGACAAGAACGTGAGGCGCGTGGCCGTGGGCGGCGGCTTTGTCCATGAGGCGCTTGCGCTGGAGGACACCAAAGCGATGTTGTTCATCGATCGCGACAAAACCGAGGCGCGCGAACTCGACGTTATCTTCGATGAGGGCGTGCGTGCCGATGACCAGTTGTGCTTCGCCGGTGCGGATGCGCTCGAGGGCGGCGGCTTTTTCGGCGGATTTCAAGCCGCTTATTAGGAGCTCGACGCGATAGTTGCCGCGTTCGAGAATGCGGCGCGCGGAAAGAAAATGCTGCACGGCGAGGATTTCTGTGGGCGCCATGAGCGCGGCCTGACAGCCGTTTTCAATGGCGACGACGGCGGCTTGCAGGGCGACGATGGTTTTGCCGCTGCCGACATCGCCTTGCAGCAGACGATTCATGGGGGCGGGCTTTTCGAGGTCGGCGGCGATTTCGGCGAGGACGCGTTTTTGCGCGGCGGTGGGCTTGAAGGGCAGGATGCGTTTCAGCGCTTCGCGAATGTTTTCTTCGCGGAGGCGGAAGGCGATGGCGTCTTCTTTGCGGGCGGCGCGGCGATCGAGCGCCAGGCTAAGCTGGTAGAGGAAAAATTCCTCGAAGATGAGGCGCTGCTGGGCTGGAGAGCGGAATTCGTTCAGCGCTTCGACAGATTCCTCGGCGGCGGGAAAGTGCGTTTGCGCTAAAGCTTCGAGGCGCGACGGATAGCCGAGACGGGCGCGCAGATCTTCTGGCAAAACGTCAGGCATACGCGGGTCGAGAGTTTGCAGCGCGGTATAGATCGTGCGGCGAATGGAGCGCGAACCGAATGTGCCGATGGCTTCGTAGATCGGAACGATGCGGCCGACTTCGGTGGAGTCGATTTCTTCCTGGGCGGCGGACTTGTCGGCTTCGTGCGCTGCGGCGGAATGATCGACGCTACTTAGGAGTTCGATTTGGGGATTGACCATTTCGATGCGCGCGGGGCGCATTTTGTCGACTTCGGCTTTGCCGTGAAGGACGAGGAGCTGGCCTTGCTTGAGGCGGCCTTCGAGATAGCCGCCATGGAAAAATTTGCAGGGGAGCTGGCCAGTGGGATCTTGCACGAGAAGATGATAGATGGCGTCGCGTCCACGCATCGTGCGCACGGCCTGTCCGCTCATGACGCGGGCGCGAATGGTGTAGATCCCGTCGGGCTTGATGTCCTTAATGTTGGAGAAATGAATGCGGTCTTCGTAGCGGAAGGGCAGATAGTGAAGAAGATCGTCGAGCGTATAGATGCCGCGTTTAGCGAGGAGTTCCGCGCGGTGCGGGCCGACGCCTTTGATCATGCGGACTTCAGTTGTCAGGGACAGGGACATCGATAGTCTTTTATACCATTGTCGATGAAAGGTATCGTGCGAGCGGCCACCGAATAGGTTTGAATCGCACCGAGATGCGGCGCAGCACTGCTGAACCCCTACGAGGTGGGTTACTTGCGTGGGCAGGAGGCGTATCTATAGAGTGGGTTCCTATGTCTAAGAAGTGAGCCTGATCTGAGAAGTGTCTAAGGATTGACTCTTCATCGTGCAGATTAGTACGGCCCTTACCTCAAGAGGAAACTGCGATTGCGGAGGCTCCTGTGGCTGGTGAACGGCTGAGCGGGTCGGAAAAACGGGCGCTGCTGTTGTGGGTGGTCTTCGGAATCATCGGAACAATTTTCGCTTACAAATATTTCTTCCGGGCGTTTCCGGAAGCTTCGGTGGATTTCCGCGTCACGCGTGGGGAGGCGCTCAAGCTGGCGCAAAGTTTTGTGGCGGGGCTCGGAGAGAACGTTAGCGGGTACCGGTCAGCCATTGTGTTCAGCGTCGACGACGACTCGAAAACGTACCTGGAGCGCGAGTTGGGGTTGCAGCAAGCGAACCAACTGATGTCGTCGCAACTGCACGTCTGGTATTGGGATGTGCGGTTTTTCCGTCCGCTGCAGGAAGAGGAATTTTACGTGCGGGTGAGCCCGGCGGGAAACGTTGTCGGGTATACGCACAAAATTGAAGAGGCGCGCCCAGGGGCCGCGCTGGATCGCGCGGCGGCGCAGGCTCGCGCGCAGAATTTTCTGGTTTCGAAACTTGGACTCGACCCAAGCCAATGGGATTTCCTGGCGGAAGAAGCAAATTCGACGAAGAGACCGAACCGCACGGATTGGGATTTCACCTGGGAAAAACACGGATTTCGCGCGAAGGACGCGCCTTACCGGCTCACGGTGTTGCTGCACGGGGAAAGCATCGGGGGATCGCAGGAATATTTGCGGGTGCCGGAGGCGTGGGAACGAAGTTACCAGCGACTACGTTCGGGCAATGACACTCTAGCGCTGGTCTTCACGGTTCCTTACATTTTGCTGCTGGGAGTTGCGGTGTGGCTGGCGTTCAAGCTGACGAATGCCGGGCAGTCATCGTGGCGAGGAGCGATTGTACTGGGATTTCTGGTTGCGGGATTGCTGTTTTTACAGAACCTGAATGACTGGCCGTTGTGGGCCGCGAGCTACAACACGAATGCCTCTTACATCGGGTTCATTCTGGCGAAGATCGGGATGGCGGCGCTGTTTTCACTGGCGACGGCGCTGACCGTAACGCTGGTGCTCCCGGCGGCAGAGCCGCTGTACCGGGCTTCGCAGCCTCAACGCTTGCAGTTAGCTAAAGCATTGACGTTGCGCGGATTGCGCTCGAAGGAATTTTTTTCGGCGGCGGTGGTGGGGCTGTCCATGGCGGCCGCACACATTGGGTATGTAGTGGTGTTTTATGTAGTGGCTCAACGTTATTTCGGAGCATGGGCGCCTCAGGAAATTAATTACGAAGAGTCGGTGAACACGCTGTTTCCGTGGATTTCGGGAGCGGCGATCGGGTTGCTGGCTTCGACGAACGAGGAGTTTACGTTTCGGTTGTTCGCGATTCCGTTTTTCAGGCGGTTGACGGGATCGCGATGGATTGCCGTGATCGTGCCGGCGTTTATGTGGAGCTTTCTGCACAGCAACTACCCGCAGGAGCCGCCGTACATTCGCGGGATCGAAATCGGACTGTTTGGCATGGTGGCCGGGCTGGTGATGTTGCGTTGGGGAATCTTGGCGACGTTGATCTGGCACTACACGGTGGACGCTTCGCTAGTGGGACTGCTGCTGATTCGCTCGAACAGTTTGTATTTCAAGGTTTCGGGATTAGTGGTGGCGCTGGCGGCTGCGGCGCCTCTGCTGTTTGCGGCGATTTCGTATCTTTCGCGCGGGGGATTTGAGCCCGATGAAGATTTACTGAATCGGGCGGCGCCGATTCCGGAGATAACTCTGGCTGCGGCTCCGGAAGAAGTTTCCGCGACGGTTTCGACGCGACGCTACGACGCGCTGTCTTCGAGGATGCTGGCGTTTTTGGCCGTGTGCCTGGTGGCGGGCGCGGCGGGCGCTTGGAAGGTCAAACCGGAATCGATCGGCGACTATTTGAAGCTTGCGGTGAATGCGCGGTCGGCACGCGCACATGCGGATGCAATTTTTCAGCAACGCGGGTTGCAGCCGAACAGCTACATACATGCGACGGTGCTGGTCAACGTCACCGATCCAACGACAAATGAGTTTTTGCGGGAGCGCGTGGGCGTTGCGCGGCTCAACGAAATTCTTGCCACACAGGTGCCGGGGGCGCTGTGGCGGGTCCGATATTTTCGAGACTCGCAGCCCGAAGAGTATGCGGTGGTGCTGAAACCGGATGGATCGCTACATGCGATTCGGCACACGTTGGCGGATGAGGCGCCGGGAGCTTCGCTGAGCAAAGAGGAGGCGGTGGCGCGGGCTGAGAAATTCTTGCGCGAGGAGAAGAAGATTGATTTGAGCCAGTGGTCGCTGGTGGAGTCGAATTCGGACAAGCGGCCGCACCGGACCGATCACACGTTGACCTGGCAGCAGAGTGCGCCGCTCGATGGCGTCTTCGGCGCGTCTAGCTCTTCGGCGGCCAAAACGGGCGCTACCGAACACGCGTTCTCGCGGATCGAGTTGATGGTGTTGGGCGATGAAGTCACCAACTACCGAACGTACATCAAGATTCCGGATGAGTGGCGGCGTAAGCAAGAAGAGACAACGCTGACAAAGATCGTGTTTGGCTATGCGATACCGATCCTGGTGGTGGCGGGATTTGCGATTATGGCACTGATAGTTTTCCTGAAGAATCTGCGTTCCGAGGCGGCGCGTAGGATCCCCTGGAAGCGAGTGACGCTGTGGGCGCTGTGGGGACTTGCGTGCGCCGCGCTTACGCTGGTCTTTGGGGACTTCGTGGTCAACGCTTTGAGCAGCTACAAGACGGCCATTCCTTTCAAAACGATGATTGGGGTGACGGCGATCAGCGCGCTGCTGGGCTTGCTGTTCGCGTACGGATTTCTGGCGCTGCTCTTTGGGGTGGCTTGGTATTACGGGACGCGGGCATTCGGCGTAGATCGGATCCCAGAATGGACAGGGATGCCGAAGGCGTACTACCGGGACGCGGTATTTATCGGGCTTGGTGGAACGGCGGCATGGGTGGGACTAGACGCGATTTCCAAGTGGGTCTACCAACATCTGCCTGGGTTGCCGGAAGGGGCCGCGGCGAGCATCGGGGCAAATCTGGATGCCGTGTTCCCGGTGGCGGCAATTCTCGGCTCGGGAGTGCGCAGCGGATTGACGATGACGGCTCTGGTGGCGATCACGGCGGCGTTTATCGCCAGCATGATTCGGACCAAGTGGCTTCGCGCTTCCGCATTCGTGGCTGCGGTGCTGGCACTTGGGGGATTCGGCGCCAACTGGCATGACCCGATGGATGTGGCGAAGAGGATGATCATCGGGGTGGTGTGGATCGCGGTGATAGACTTGGCGGTGCGGTATGTTATTCGGTTTAACGTGTTGGGCTATTTTCTGATTTTGGCGGGGCTGGCGTTACTGGGTGGGGCTGGGGAAATGCTGGGGCATCCGGATTATTTTTATCGGGTGAACGGGTATGGCGTCTTGGTGGCTTTGTTGGTTTTGTTTGGGTGGCCTTTGGTTGCTTGGCGGAGGACGGAAAAGGCTTAACACAGCGCGGCTTAGCGGCAAGCAAGCTCCGAAATGGTCAACAGCCAAGAGTCGAAAGTCCAAAAATCAAAAGCTAACGCCGAGACGCTGAGAACGCAGAGGAGCGCAGAGACGGACGTCCGAAAAAACTGCGTTGGGGCGGCCGCTTGGCGGCTAAATTTGGAAACAAATGGGGCTGGTGGTGCGTTAGCAATAGAGAGAGGTGGCTGCTCACCCATTGGGGGCAGGTCCGTCCAAAATGGGTGGTTCGCGCTGGCCCAGGCTTCCTTCTACGTGCTATAAAGCTGGGCTAAGGTGTTAAGGCCGAGGCCATAACACCGAGAATTGCGAATAGAAAGCGAATATGCCGCTTCCTCGATTGGCTTTGGCTAGCGTTACCGGCCGGGCTACAGATACGGACGCAATGGCCACGGTGGCATCATTGCCCCAGCTTGACGAGCGCTGCATAGTCGCGGAGGCGCAGACGGGGAACCGTGCTGCGTTCGAGGAACTGGTGCGCCGGTATGACCGGGACGTGCTGCGGCTGGCGCTGAATTTGATGAAGCGTCCCGAGGACGCGCGCGACGTTTATCAAGAGGCTTTCCTGAAGGTTTATCGCAACCTGCATCGCTTCCGCTTCGAGTGCAGCTTCTACACCTGGTTGTACCGCATCGTTACAAATGTTTGCCTGGATCATTTGCGCAGGCGTCAGGCGCGGCCTGAGGATCAGGCTCCCGAGTCCAACGCCGGCCACGCGGACGAGGGGATTACCGACTTTTTCGAGCGGCAGAGGGAGCATCGGCCGACACTGGACCCGGAGCGGCGGCTGTTCGGCAAAGAAATCGAGGCGCGGATTGCGACGGCGATGGAGCGCCTTTCGCCTCGCGAGCGTGTCGTTTTTGAGATGAAACATTATCAGGGACTCAAGCTGCGGGCGATTGGCGACGCGCTTGGGACGACCGAAGAGACCGTGAAGAATTCGCTATTCCGAGCCACCCGCAAGCTGCGCACGCAGCTTGGAGGGCTCCGATGAGCGCGAAGCGGCTGACGCGCTGCGTGGATATCGCTCCTCTGCTGGTATTTTATGCTTGCGATGAAGTGGAACCGCAGGAACGCGAACAGATAGATGCGCACCTGGCGAGCTGCGTTTCTTGCGCGGCGCAGCTTCGCGAAGAACAGGAAATGCAGAGCGCGCTGGTGAGTGCGTTCCAACCCGCCGATCAGCTTGATCCCTCCGGAGCTCTCCTCGCGCAGTGCCGCAGTGAACTTTCTGAATTGCTGGATGATTTGTCGGCGCCGCCTTTGCGTGAGCATTGGAACCCGTTTGGGTGGGCGCGGCGGTGGATGGCTTTGCGGCCTGCCTGGAGCGCCACAGGGCTGATGCTGGTGGGACTGGCGGTGGGAACGCAAGTGGCGCTTTGGATTCCGGGACGCGAAGGCAGCTTTGGCGCCGGCCAGGCACTGAACGTCAAGGCCGCGGCACCGCTGACGAATGAAGATTTGTCGAAGATGGCAGTGGCAGGGGTGAATTTCGCGCCGGCGGCGAATTCTTCCGGGACAGTGCAACTGCAAGTGCGCACCGAACAGCCTATCGTATTGAGCGGAAGCGTGGATGACGCGGACGTCCGGCGCGTGCTTACCTACGTGGTGATGAACGGAGAACGCTTTGATCCGGGCGTGCGATTGGATTGCCTGGATGTTCTGAGGACGCGCACGGGCGATAAGGATGTGCGCCATGCACTGCTTGCCGCGGCGCGCAGGGACCAGAATGCCGCAGTGCGCATGAAGGCGCTGGAAGCACTCCGGGATTCCACAACGGACGATGCGGTCCGCGATACTTTGCTGGAAGCGCTGCAGCACGACGCGAATCCGGGCGTGCGCGTGGAGGCGGTGAATTTGCTGGTGCGCTCGCTGGAGCGCGAAGGACCTGGCGAGCCTCCGGTCCCAGGAGCAGTCCCCGCCCCTGAGATCGCGGGCGCGCAAATTCCTCCCGATCCTTCGGTTGACCGCGTGATTCGCGCGCTCCAAGGGTTGCAGCACCGTGACCCGAACCGCTATGTGCGACTGCGCAGCGCGGCGGCGTTGCGGCAGATTGGTCCCCGAGAAGAGCAGTAAAGGCGTGTTCCGCAACGACACCATGCGAGATGCAGTACCAATCACACTGGAAATGAAGAGAGCAACGATTCACCTTGCGCCGCTTTTGTCCGCGGTGATGCTGCTGGCCCCGGGCATGGCCGGTTTGTGCGCGGCGATGCTGCTGGCCCCCGGCATAGCTGGAAGCAGCCGCGAACCCGCAGCTTCCGCATTGGAACTGACCAAGCCGGGTGAACCAACGCAGCCGCGCGTTTCCGCGGATCGCACGGGATTTCTGCAGACGTCGGATGGATTGACGCTGCGGCTTACTACGGACTTAGGTTCCGTGAAGATCGTTCCGCTGGAAAACGGCTCGGCTCCGGTGGTGCGGTACGCTGTGCATATCGAGACCGACGCGCGCGCTCCGCAGGCACAGCGTTTGCTGGATCGCTATTCGCTGAGCGCTAAGTCCACCCCCGCCGGCGTGGAGATCACGGGAAATTTGCCGCCGCAACTGGCGCACTTTTCTGGCGCGCAATTCTGGGTGCAGTTCGAGATCGCGGTGCCGCGCAACTACAGTGTCGAGGTGAAAACGGAAGCGGGGGACATCGAGACCGGGGATATTGGCGGCATCGCGAGCCTGACGACACAGGGCGGTAACATCCGCGCCGGGCGCATCGGAAGTGGAAACTTGCGGAACGCGGCGCCTGAGCGCCTGGTCGCGCGGTTGGAGACGGAAGGCGGCCACATCCAGGTGCAGGACGTTGCCGGAGACTTGAGGGCGTTCACCGCCGGAGGGCACATCAACGCGGGAAATATTGCGGGCGACGCATCGCTGCGAAGCGGCGGCGGGCACATTCGCGCGGGCCAGATCGGCGGGCGCGCAGATTTGCAAACCGATGGAGGCAACATCACGGTTGGGCAGGCAGGAAACCTGGTGAGTGTGCGGACCGGCGGGGGACAGATTGATTTTGGAGAAGTGCGGGGCTCGGTTCGCGCGCAAACGGGTGGCGGCGGCATTCGCATCATGTATGTATCGGGACCGATGGAAGTGGAATCCAGCGCGGGAAGCATTTGCTTGACGCGCGTGGCGGGAACGGTTCGGGCGGCTACGGCGGGCGGGACAATCACGGCGTGGATCAATCCGGACGCGTCTTCTGCGGGCGGCACGGTGCGTTTGCCAGGATTGTCGCAACTGACTTCCGGAAACGGCGACATCGTTGTGTTTTTGCCGCGCAACCTGGCGGCAGATATCGATGCAATGGTGGAGTCCGGCGGCGAGCGGCGTATCGAAGCGGATCCGGCGCTGGCACTGCAAATTCAAAATCGCGGAAGTGGACCGGTGCACGCGCTGGCGGCGTTGAATGGCGGCGGGCCTCCGCTGAAGCTGCGCACGACGGCTGGAAAAATCCGGCTGCAGTTCCTGGATTCGGAGATTGCTTTGCGCCAGTCACTGATCCAAGAGCAAAAAGAGCGGCTGATGGATCGCTTGAATTCAGCACAACTGACTCAAGCGGGATTCGAAAAAGCGCAATCGTGGAGCGTGCCGGAACTCACACCGGAGCTCCCGAGCAGGGCGGAGGACCGCGGCGACTGGATCGACCGGTGGCTGAGCACGCTGGAAACGACTTTCCTGGGGGCCATTCGAGAAGATCCCGACGAGTTGCAGAAACATTTCGTGTCAGCTCCGCCGCCGGTATATCCAGAAATTGCGCGGCGAGCCGGAGTGCAAGGGATTGTGCGACTGCAAGTGCGCGCGACAAGAGATGGACGCATCGAAGTGGACAAAATCCTTAGCGGATCGCCGACGTTGGCGGACGCGGCGATTACCGCCGTGAAGCAGTGGCGAGTGCGGCCGTTTTCGACCGGGGGCAGGCCGGTGGACGTGATCTCGACGGTTACGTTTAATTTTCAGCTGCATTAGACGCTGAGCGGCGGTTGGGCGCCGCACGAGAGTTTCGTTCTGGTCTTCGATTCTGGAACTCGATTTTGGAATGTCGGTCCTCGAAGGAGGTAGAACGTTATGCTCCGCCGCTCTGTTAGTTTTATCGCGCTGTTTATCCTTGTGCTGGCCGCGGCTTCTGCTCCGGCTTGCCTGGGCATCACCAAAGAATTCAACCAAACTTATCCGCTGCAGCCCGGCGGCTCGTTTGAGCTGCAGAACGTCAATGGCACAGTGGATGTGCAAGGCTGGGACCGCGACACCATTGAGATTCACGCGGTGAAGACCGCGAAACACAAGGAATCTGACCTGGAGCTTGTGTCCATCGACGTGGACGCCAAGCCTGGGGTGGTCTCCGTGGCTACGCGCTACCCGCAGAATGAGGGAGTGGAGGTGGCCGTGGAATACACGGTGCGCGTGCCGCATTGCGCGCACGTGGAGCATCTAGGCACAGTGAACGGGACGCTGCGCGTGTCCGGAATCGAGCGGGTGGAAGATTTGCGAACGGTGAACGGAAATATTGAAGTGTATGAGGGCGGCGGGTCGGTGCACGCGCACACAACGAACGGCAACGTGCATTTGGAGCTGCTGCACGTTCCAGACAAGAACGGCGCAATTGCGGAAACCACGAACGGCTCGCTGTTGCTGGCGGTCCCTGCCGACACGCATGCCGACCTCGAAACGCGGTGCCTGAACGGAAACTTTTTCTCGGAGCTGCCGGTGACGTTCGAGAGCACGCTGAAGCCGCGCGAGATGCACGGCAGATTGGGCCGGGGCGGCGCACCGATCCGGTTGCATACGGTGAATGGAGGGATTCGATTGGTGGCTTTGCGATCGACGGTTTAACGTCACGCGCGTCTAAGGAAGCAAGCAGTCACCAAGCTAAAGAGGAGAATCACAACAATGAAGAAAAGTATTTTGTGGATTGGCGGAGGCACTGCGGCGCTTAGCATTGCCTTGCTTGCGTTGCCAAGCCGTTCGGCAGCGCTTCAAGAGCAGGACGATACCTCGCCAGAGGTAAGGGTGGAGCGTCTTCCGAAAGTGCAGAAACTGAATCGAATTCAGATTGACGGGGACCGCGTGTTGCAAGAGGCGGGACGGGTGATGCAGCAATATCCGGGGGCTTTGGCAGGCATGGAGGCGCTGACCGGCCCGGAGACCCAGCAGGTTACCATTTTTGACGGCGACGAAGGACCGAGCTGGCTCGGGATCGAGACGCATGAAGTGACGGCGGAGAATGCTAAGGAGTTGAAGCTTCCTGCGGAGCGCGGCGTGGTTGTGGCGGGCGTGACGAAGGATAGTCCCGCGGGGAAGGCTGGGCTGAAGGAGAAGGACGTCATCACCGAAGTCAATGGGCAGCGGGTGGAAGGCGCGGCGCAGTTCCGGAGAATGATTCACGAAATTCCCGCGGGGCGCGCGGCGCAGCTTACCGTTTGGCGCGACGGACACGCGCAAACGCTGAGCGCTACGCTGGGCAAGTCTGAGGAGCGCCACGATAAATGGATGGGTGCGATGCCCGGAGCCTTCGCGTTTCGCATGCCGGACGTGCAGATTCCGGAGATGCCGTCCCTTGACTTGGGCGGCGAGATGGGAGTGCTGGCGGGGGGTCGTCCGCGGCTGGGAATTGATGCGGAGGACATTGGCGGGCAACTGGGCTCGTTCTTCGGCGCTCCAGACGGGGAAGGCATCCTGGTGCGCAGCGTGAACAGCGGGTCGCCCGCGGAGAAAGCCGGGATGAAAGCGGGGGACGTGATCGTCAGCTTTAATGGCGAACGCGTGCTCAGCTTGGGTGATTTGCGGCAGAAGCTGGCGTCGCAGGACGACGCCAAGACGGCAAAGATCGGCGTGCTGCGAAACAGGAGCGAGGTTTCGTTGACGGTGGAACTGCCGGCGCGGGGGCCGAAGACTCGGCACAGGATCATGCAGCGAACGAATATTTAGCGCTGTCTTTGCGGAAAAGGTCCGGGCGTGCCCCGGACCTTTTCTTTTGCGCGGTTCAATCAACCGAGCGGCGGCTGTGTTTTTTTGCCAGGCGAAGCGGTCTGCTCATGGCGTCGATGAAAGCGGGGCGATTTCCTTCTTTTCCTGGAGTCCAATCCTCTTCGGTGGGAGACAGCGAGAGGCGCAGCAAGTAGGCCGCGCCGGAGAGCAAGCTGCCGCGCATTCTGACGCGAAAGGCGGCGCGCTGCAATATTCCCATGCCGCGCGGCTCGCGGGAGGCGAGTCGGGTCTGGATTTGCGCGGCTAGTTTCGCAACCGCGCGGTCCGATCGCACGCTGGCTTCGAGTTCCGCCGGCAGCTTTGCGCCTAGCACGTCCAAAGCGAGGCGTAGCCCCAAACGCAGGATTCGCTCTGCGCCGACTTCGCGGGCTACTGCGATGGCGCGATTGAAATCCGGCGCTTGTCTTAAGGAAATGAGCGCGGCCACGTCCGCGATCCACATGAGGCGCTCCCAAAAATGCTTGGCGCCGTGCACGCAAATGAGGATGAGTTCGTCCTCCAGCGAAAGCGCGGGGACCTCGCGGCCGTCGATGGTGACGGAAGCGCGCCGCTCAAATAACGTTTCTATATGCAATGGGCGCGGATGGTAGCGAAACGTGCGCTCGGTGTGGAATTCAATCAACAGCTTCTTATCGCGCCTCGTGAATACGTATTCGCCGGGAATCTTGTTGGCTCGGATCGTGTGGAGCGAAATCTTCAGCTCGAAGCCAAGTTCGATCATCGCTTTAGTGGCGCGCTCGATGTCCTTGGCTCGCACGATTAGATCGAGGTCGCCGTACTGCCGCATTCCTGGGTCGCCGTAACAACGCACGGAAAGCGCGGGTCCCTTAGTGATGAGAACCTCGACATCGAGAGCCGCGAAGCGTTCCAAAATTTGAAATAATTCCGCAGACAGAGTCAGAGTAAAAACTGCATGGGCACGCTGCCATGACTGGAGCTTGGTTTGAATCTCTGGAGGTGAAGCGCCCTGTGCGAGTTCCTGAAGGCGGGTGGCCAACAAGGGAAGCACGGAGTGCTCATCCGCTTGAGCGAAGAGCACGGGCCAATCCAGCTTCGCGCAAAGAGCATCATTCAAGCGCTCGGCGCTTGAATTCGGGGAGGCGCAGGCAACTAAGACTTGCCAGGTAAGGGCGATACCCGCCGCCCTCTCACTTCCCCCAGCGCTATAGGCTACAAGTCGATGCATGATTCCGGTCCGAATGCCCCCACACCCCTAGGGATTTGGATGGATGTGAAAATAAAGGAGTTGGGGAAAAAGGGGTTCGTATCTTTGTGATAACAAAGGGCGACCTACTCGGTTCGCCACAGATGCAGAACGCGCGTTTGGGGTGTACACCCCCGTGGTGACAGGAAGTATGCGCAATCGAGTGAGTCCACAGGGGATAGAGGCGCCACGTGGTGCATATGACGGGCGTTGCCTGAGTTGCAGCAGGGAAGGGTACCCCCTCCCCGTTTTTTGGTAAGTGTTGATTCTACAGAGAGTTAAAGTCCTTTGTTTTGATACACTTTTGCAAGTGTTGATTCTAAAGGTAGTTAGAATTGCTGTTTCGGTGGAGCTAGGCCGAGAGCGACGGAAGGGGTAAGAGAGGTTTCTTCGAGGCAACACGCGCGACCATACCACAGATCTGGACGTTTGTCAATAGTAAACTATAAGTGTAAGCGTGTGAATGAGTTGCGAGTGAATTACTTGCATCGTCTGAGCCGAAGAGGGAGTGCTCTGGATGGAGACGATTCTGTCAGAAGGTTCTCCGCGACTAAGATATAAAACAAGGGGACTTGAGCAATCTTTCCGTGAACAAATTAAATGCAGAGACCGCCCAGCGGCGGCCTGCTTACCGCGAGAATCGTGCAGCGAGTTCCGCGGCACGATGCAGCGCGTCCTCCCAACGAGGGAAAATAGCTGGGAATCGCTGCGCGGCCGCCTGCGCCATTTGCTGCAGCGAAGTCTTTCCGTTCATGGCGAGGAGCAGCCAGCGGTTTGCTTGCCCTTCGTCCGATAGGGAAGGCACAAAGTCCGCTGCGCGATGCCGTAACGACTGCGGCGTGAAGTTCGCGCCTAGGAACGTAGACTGCTGAAAACATCGGCCGGCATTCCCCCCATCCCCGCAAATCCTCATCTCCCACTGCCAAACATAGTCCTCGCCGACCAGATTTGCCTGCAGCCTAACGAAAATCTCGTTCCCTTGTTGAACCGGAACTGCCTCTAACCATGGCAGAAATACCTGCCCATAAACCGTTTTTCGCGAGCCCGGCCCCGAGGAATATCCAATCCCGTCAAGTAGGTCGGTCTCAAACCACAGGCACACGCCGTGAGCCGTGCCAGTCCGCGTTACCGAGAAATTCAAGTCGGCAGCCGCACACGCCCTTGCACCTGTTGAATAGTCGAGTACGCCCCAGGTTTGAGGTCCAGTAAGCAACTGCTCTGCGTCGAACTGATTTCCGTCGTATCCGTTGAGGGCGAGCGAAAGTGCAGGAGAGAGGTCAATGTCCGAAACTGAATTCTGCCAGGGTGCAACCAATTGTGAATAGAAGTCGTTCGCTTCGATCACTGCTGCTTTCAGTGTGTCGCGCTGAGGGATTAGGATCCCTCCTGGCGCGAGGAGCCGTTGCCGAGCGTCTTCCAGGGATGTAATCGCGCGCCCAAAGAGAGGAAGCGAGCCGCGGAGATCCGACACGATGACGTTCATGCGTTCCGGTAATTGCACTTTGCGCGAGTCGATTTGGATAAATTCCGTACGCTCCGCGAAGCCGTTCGCAGCGGCCAGCTCTCGTGCGAAGTGAACGATCTCTTCCGAATCGATAGCGTAAACTCTTCGGGCACCCGCTTGGCAAGCCAGCAACGCAAAAACGCCGGGCCCGCACCCGATTTCCAGCACCGCATCCCCGGGCCGGACCGCCTTAGCAATAGCCTTGCTATATGCGTCGAGACGCTCGCGATCCGCGACCATTTGTCCGTAATCGCGAAGCGAATACATCGTCAGCGTGAAACCAAAGGCGCGGAGTCGCAGCGACCCCGCAATCCATGCGCATCCGCAACGATTAAGTCGCAAAGGGTCGAGATTTTTGCCGAATCACCATGTGGCACGATGCGCCGCGCTGGTATTCGTGTGACTAGCGCGCTCAAAAAATCAAACTCCGCAGCACGCTGTCTTCGGTCCAAAAGCCAATTCATATATGTGTTCTGCACAAGGCCAAGAAGCGCTTCGCGGGGGCTGAGTTGCTCGATCCTTGGCGCACCCTCCAAACCGCTCCGTGGAGCCAGGAGGTAGATTACGCCGAGCGGCCGCTCCTCCGGCTCGAATCTTGCCCTGTCGCCATCGAGTGGCAAAAAACACTTTTCCCAGCTTGGCGTCAATCTTGGTAGCGCATCCGCGGTACCGAACAAAGTTTCCACCGCATCCGGCCATAGCCCGACCTGTGCGTAACCAGGCTCGACACAATAAGTGTGACCGCTTAGTTTAATAACAGTCACATCCTCACAAAGAACTGGTGTGGCTTTCAACGCCAGCGCCGCCGCCGTAGTAGATTTCCCAGACTGGCTCTCACCACATAGCACAATGGCGCGCCCGCCGAGGCTCAGCGCGCTCGCATGCAACGCAGTGACACCGCGCCATCTGAGAATAAAACCCATCACTGGCCCGCGAAGGTAGGTTGCCAAGTAGTCCATCTCGAATCCAGGTGGACAATGTCCCCAGACACGGGTAGTGGAACTACCGATGAGGAATTGCGCTCCGTCGGGGTACGTTAGTTCAAAAGCTTCTTGCGCGCCAAAAGCTCTTATCGTGTAGCCGGAATCCCCATTCTGCGCCGGCGTGGGGTCGGCATAGATGGTTTGGGCAGGCAAGATCCGGGCGGCCCTGACCCATTCAGGCGCGACCGAACCTAGCTCGAGGACGATATCAGAATCGCAACGTTGCGGGGTGACCGGCTGAGAAAAAAACCCGGCAATTGGAACATCGGAGAAGCAGGTGAGGCCGTAAGCGCGGTAGTGATAAGCCACTGGCGTAAATCCAGTTACGTCATCGCTTTTCCTTTTCCATCTGCCATTCCTTTGCTGCCTCCGGACTTCGTCATCTCTGCTAAATCACCGTAGACCAAAAGCTTTGGAGCTTCGTACCCTTTTCGGGGAGGTGGTTGCGGTTCGCGCGCCATCGATACTCTCCTTATTGACCTTACCGAATAGCGTAATCCTTTTCAATGCCTTTTAGCCACTGATTGAGTAGCAAAGGTCGCAAATCTCTGCCCAGGCAATCCCCTGAACTGTTTGCCAGCATTCGACATAGCGGCTCCCAATCCACGAAGAATCTTAGTGACGCCGTCGGTTTGGGTAGGGGCAAGGGGCTCCATTTTCCCGAGCGCACCTGGATCATGAGAGGGTCACCCGCTAACGGCACTTTGGGCCTAAGACGAACTTCCTCCGGCAACATTCCTGTCATGGCGCGCCGGAGGAGCTCCTTATCGACGCACAGTGGGACCGGTGGAACCCTCAGTAGAAAGTGAATCAGCCGCCGATCGAGAAAGGGTGCTCGCGACTCAAGTGGGGCCTTAGTCCACCCGGCGTCCTCACGTTCAAGGATTTCAGGCCAGTATGCACCGTTCAAGATAGCGTGAGCATCCGGGTACCAAGGGTGAGATTTCTGGGGTGATTTCATCAGTTCGCGCCAGCGCTCGCGCAGATGCGTTTCAGCTTCGAAGCTCGGCGAAAGCCATAGAGGATAATCAGCCATAGCATCCTTGCGCCGAAACCGATTGAGGAGCGCTCGAAACCCGCCGCGCAACGGAGGAAAGCGTCCATGCTTAGCAAAATATCTTCCAAACGTCATGGCGATTGCCACAAGACGCATACGGCGAATGAGATAGACCAAGTATGGCCACGCTTGGCCAGTCAGGATTCCATCTCCGCCGTACCCTGTAAACACTACCCGCGACTGTCGTGAAATGCAGCGATTTTGCTGCAAATAAGATGGCACATAAGGATCCTGCGGCGGCTCCGGGGTAGTCACTTTGTTTTCATCCCAGCCCTCAAACGGCAGGCACGAAGATTGAGACCAGATCTCAATCGGAATCGACAAATGCTCCGCCACACGAGCAGCCAAGCGGCCCTCTTGATCATCGAAAAGCGGCTGGCAATCCACGCAGTAGGCGCGAAGCGAGAAAGGTCGGGTGTGTTTCCGCGCATAGTCAACAGCAATTGCGGCGATGCTCGTAGAGTCCAGGCCTCCACTCATGTAGATGGCAGCGGAATCGCGCGGTAAGCGGTCAGCGACCGCTTGGACCAACAGCTCGCGAAACTGCTCGATGTATTCGTCTTGCTGCTTCAACCACAGCGGCTCTCCTTCAGGCAGCGATATGAACCGGCGAATGCCCATTTTGTGGTGCGAATAGCTCAGCAGGTGACCGGCAGGAAGACGCGAGATCTCTCGAAACGCTGTCCGTTCAGGATAGGAACACGAGCCTTGCAGCAGAAAGTCGCCGATGAAATGATGGTCGAGCGTGGCGGAAATGTCTGGGGCACAGCGGATCGTGTTTAGGGTGTTGCTGAAGTAGAGGCGGTTGCCGACTTGTGCGTAGAAGAAGGGGCGAGCGCCCATCAGGTCGCGGGCGCACCACAGTTTTCGCGCCTCAGCGTCCCACAGGGCGAAGGAATAATCTCCAATCAGATCGGGGAGGCTGTCTTCACGCCACCGGCGCCAGGCGCGCAGGACTAACTCCTCATCAGTAACTTCCCCATGGAATTCGTCGCCATGTTGCTCGAGCCTGCGGCGAAAATCGTCGCGGCCGTCCAAGCGCACGTCGCCGAGCAACCAGACGTTCCCGTCGAGCGAGCAAGGCTGCGAAGGACATTGCGGCGCGGGGCCCGTGCGGAGAAACGTAAAGCAAAATCCGGCCCCAGGTTTCGTTGTAATGTGAGTGCCATCGGGGCCGCGAAACGCCAGCGCTTCCGCCATACGCTCGAGCAAAAGAGCATCTGGCGGAGCAGCGTCCAGCGAAACAACGCCCGCGAATCCGCTCATCGCGGCTCCAACGGCACGGAAGAAAGCGATTCGTCGAATGGAGCGTAATGCCGATGCCCCTCTTGCGGTTCGTTTACCGCAATGCTTTCGCGCTCGACCCAGGCGTGGGCCTCAAACTTACCATCTGATTTGCGCGCGCCGATGCGGAGTTCGGACTCAATGCCTTGGCGCCTGAGCAGCCACCAAAGCGCCAGCGATTTTTCCAAGCAAGTTGAACCAGGCCAGGCGTGGCGGCCTGCCGCGTTGACCATGCGTGCGGTGAGTCGGGTCCGCTCGAACGCGAGCCGGAGGTCCGTCGAGTCTTCTTGGAGTATCAGGCGAGGATGCGCGAGAAAGCGGAGAAGGGATTCTTGCGTGGCTCGAAAACCGCGAAGCCTGAGGGTAACGGCAATCACCGGCAAGAGTATCGCCGCGCGCAAGAAAATTCCGCGCGCTTCCGAATCCAGCAAACTAAAGCGTCGAAGAGGTTCCCACATTGGACGAGTTCACTTGCAGCAAACCATTTTCCACCAGCCGGCTTACGAGGTCGGTCAAATTCGCGCGCAGCAGCTGCGGGTCAACATCGTATTCTTCCAGAAGTTGTCCATAGGCCACTTTGATTTTCGGCGCTGCGGTCACCAACTGCCACATGCGCGTGCCCGTCTCATCCAAACCGAAATAGCGTTCCGTTTCGATATTCAGCAGGACGGATTCTTTATCGAGGAAACGCACCAGCACGTGTGAGGGTACGCTCACGCGATCGTCGAGCGACACCATCAGTGAGGCTCTGTCGCCAGAGGCCGCGGACATGAAAACGTGTGACTTGTCATCAGCACACACCCACTCGCAAACTTCAGTGTCTTAGATTCTACAGGCGATTCAAGGGGTTGGCCACAGCGATGGCTTCCGGAGACGTCGCGCGAGCCTCGTCCTAATGACGACAACAAGAAAGGCCGGCTCTCGGGACTGGAGAGCCGGCCAAAACGCGGGATGCGTTCAGGACTTCTTTTTCTTCAGCTTGGTGTCGATGCCGGGGGCGAGCTGCTGTAGCGCTTCCAGGCCTTGCTTGGCTTGTTGACCGTAGGGACCGTTGGGATCCAGCTCCAGGGCTTTCTGGTAGGCCTCCACGGTGCCCGGCTGCACTACAACTTCCAACTTGCTGCCGACCTGTTTGTAATCCATCGAACCGACTAGCGCGGCGCCCAACAGATACCAGGCTTGCGCGCTCTTGGGATCGAGCTCCGTTGCCTTCTTCAGCGGCTCGACGGCTTCCTTCATTTTTCCGGCATTGTAGAGAGTAATTCCGCCGTTGCGATACGCCTGCGCTGCATTGGGAGGATCCAGCTCCGCGCTCTTCTTATAGGCATCCATTGCTTCGGGTATCTTGCCGGCGCGGCCGTAGATGCCGCCCAAATTGTTGTAGTACGCCGCTGTGGGCTTTAGCCCAATGGCTTGCTTGTAGGCGTTAGAAGCATCTTCGGCGCGGCCATCGGCATCGTAAGCATCCCCGAGACGCGCCCATATCAGGTTAAGGTTGGGATCTTTTTCGGGGGCTGCCGCTTTGGCCGCTTCGAGCTCCGTCACGGCTTTGTCGGACAGATCCTTCACCTGTTGTTTCAGCGTATCGCGCTGGTCGGCTGGCGCTTTCGCCAGATCCGCCTTGGCTTGACCGGCTTGACTCAGGAAACCAATGCCTTGGTCGAAGTGCGCCTTCATCCCCTGAAATTTCTGCTTTTCTTCGTCCTGCTTCTTTTGCGCCTCCGCGTATTCAGCACCCTGCTTCGCGGCGATGTCTTTGAAATTCAGACTCACCTTGGGAGTGTCTGGACCCGAAACGCGAACTTTCACTTCATAAGGCTTATTGGGCGCCGGCAATTGTATGGCAACGGTGTAGACGCCATTTCGCAAGCCGCGAATTGTAAAATTGCCATCCTTGTCGGTTTTTGTGTCGGACTTGGCGCCTTGGTCGCTTACGGCCTGGATTCCCAGGTCCACCCAAGGCTTGCCGGTGATATCGAGAATCTGCCCGTTAACCACTCCATCCTGCGCCGCAGCCTTGGGCGCGAAAGCGCACAGTAAGGCAACGAACAGAACGATCGACATTGCCCACGAATTCCCTTTCCTGCAACGTAGCTTCATGCCCCATTCTCCTTTGCCACTCGAGAGCCTACCCGTCTCCCACTGGCGTGCGCCTATTATCTCCAAACCTGGCCAGATGCCAAGCTCAAGGCTTCGCTGCCACCGTTCGCCGGTAAGGAATCGGGTCCGGCACTCCAGCTTCGGCGAACGCGCGCAAACGCAGCAAGCAACTGTCGCAAGCGCCACAGGCTGCATCTTCGCTCTGATAGCAGGACCACGTCAAATGCAGCGGAGCCCCGAGCTCGACGCCGCGGCGGATGATTTCGCTCTTCTTCAACGTGATCACCGGCGTGACAATTTCGATGTTTGTTTCGGGCCGTGTACCGGCGCGCACCAGTTTCTGAAATGCCTGGTAATACTCGGGCCGGCAGTCCGGGTATCCGGAGCTGTCCTCGGCAACGGCGCCGATGTAAACGGCTTGTGCGCCGATGGCTTCCGCCCAACTCACTGCTACAGAAAGAAAATGCGCGTTGCGAAACGGCACGTAGGTTACGGGAATATTCCCGTGAGGTTCGGGGGCGCCTAATTCGCCTTCGGGCACGGCGATTTTCCTGTCCGTCAAAGCAGAGCCACCTATGGCGCGGAAATGGTCGAGCTGCACGACTAGTCGCTCGCGAATTCCGTAGAAGTCTGCAACGTCGTCGAACGCCCGGCGCTCGCGTTCTTGCGTGCGCTGCCCATAGCCCGCATGGAGGGCGGCGATGCCCCCAGCGCCGTGGTGTTCGCGTGCGATCGCAGTGGCGACGCAGGAGTCCATGCCCCCGCTCAGAAGCACCACGGCTTGTTTCGGTATTTTGTCCATGAGCATCACGTATGATTTATTCTGCCGTGCGCGGCTCGTGATTGTATCCTTTACTTCTAAACGCCCTTGGTAGCCGGGTCCCAGACGAACTTGTGCAGCTGCAATCCAAGCCGCACCGGCAATTCGTCCGCGAGAATCCATTCGACCAGAGAGCGCGGCTGCAATCCCTGCCACTTCCCTTCCGGGTCGTCAAATACCGGCGAAAAAAGCACCGCGCGTACTCTCTCGGGGAGTTGATGCTGCAGAGTGAAGTCGCGCGCAAACTCATAATCGCGCCGCGTTGAGAGGACGAACTTCACCTCGTCCTTTGCGCTCAGGGCGTCGAGATTCTTCATTTCGAAGGTATCCGCTTCTCCGGAGTCCGGACACTTCACGTCCACAATTTTGATGACCTCTTGCGGTAGCCGACCGACAAACCGCTCGCCGCTGGTTTCGATCAGCACGGTATAGCGCTCGGCCAGGAGTTTTTCCGCCAGCGGGTAGATTTCCTCTTGCAAGAGAGGCTCGCCACCCGTCAACTCCACAAGCGGCACTGTCGCGCGAGAAGCATTCGCACCGGCAGGTCGCCCTGCAAGCTCATCGACGCGCGCAAGCACCTCGTCAACGCTCATCTTCTTGCCGCCGTGAAAAGCATAGGCGGTATCGCACCACGTGCACCTTAGATTGCATCCCGTCAGGCGGACAAAGATACATGGGAGCCCGGCACGAGTGCCTTCGCCTTGAATCGATTTGAAGATTTCGGTGATAAACATGAATATTTAGCGGCTGTCCGCCTATTGCTGGCTTGAGCCCGTCTTGCGCGCGGTCTTGCGGCTGAGCAACCAAATTACGCCGAAGAAGGCAACCATGGCAGTCATTAGCCGCGGATACCCTGGAGCAACGCCAATGTGCCGGAACATCAAGACATAACCCAGGGCTACGAGCAGCACTGGAACCATGATGATGTAAATCGACCGATTCACAGCTCCGTCCTCCGTACCTCTCCTATTTCCCGGGACGATATTGCGCGCTGGCCGTGTCCGTCTCCCACACCACAATGTCGGTGACCCGCGCGCCGGCGGGCAATTCCTTCACGTGCCCGGTGACCTCGTCGTAGAAATATTTCGCAAGATTTTCGGCCGAAGGATTCACGGTGCGAAATGGCTCCAAGTCGTTGATGAATTGGTGGTCGAGGCCGCCGATGATCTCGCGAATCACTCTTTTCAATTCCGTAAAGTCGCAGAGCAAGCCGATTGCATCAAGCTGCGGGCCTTCGACGGTCACGCGCACGCG
>Ga0209647_1000806_pt1 | contig 28615 bp, 32 predicted proteins | sample GraSoi_2013_60cm_FD_185827 | JGI IMG/M metagenome (GOLD analysis project Ga0209647, IMG submission 185827) | Grasslands soil microbial communities from the Angelo Coastal Reserve, California, USA - Sample 9_17_2013_60cm (SPAdes) (version 2) | ecosystem: Environmental > Terrestrial > Soil >... | reverse complement strand
GGGTTTCTCATTTCCGTCGGGCGTCTCAGCGGCGTTTGCCGCAAGCGTGGGTCGCGCAGACCGAATGGCAAAAACTCAGACGCAGGCCATTGCCGACGCCCGCGAGCCTCTCATCGTTGCCGACGCTTGCGTGAATTCGGCGCGTCGAAGCAACTGTTGACCTCGGATGCGCGTGGGCACTCGGCACTGGCCGAACGATTCGGATTGCGGGATGCAAGGAACTTTAACCTCGGTGTGTACGTTGCTCGTCATCCAGGGATGGCGCAGAGCTCTGTCTACGCCTTCTCGCCGAGCGGCGCTGAAAACATTGCATGTCGGTCACAGCAAGGCGGGTGCGTGCAGCGCCCGCGTCCGATCCCAAACAGCCGCGGCGCATGCGCGTGCTCGGCCCGGGCCTCATCACCGGAGCCTCCGACGACGACCCCAGCGGGATCGCGACCTACAGCCAGGCCGGCGCCCAGTTCGGTTTCGCAATCTCGTGGACCATGCTGTTCAGCTACCCGTTGATGGTGGCGATCCAGCAGATCAGCGCCAGGATCGGCCGCACGACAGGCAAAGGCATCGCCGGCAATCTGCGCCAGCACTACCCCAACTGGCTGCTGCAAGGGGTCGTCGCGCTGCTTCTCGTCGCCAACACGATCAACATCGGTGCCGACCTCGGGGCCATGGCCGACGCGCTGCGGTTGCTGATTGGCGGACCTTCATTGATCTACGTGATCGCGTTCGGTGCGTTGTGTGCGCTCCTGCAGGTGTTCATGGCCTATGCTCGCTACGTCGCCGTGCTGAAATGGTTCACGCTTGCCTTGTTTGCGTATTTTGGCACGGCGATGGTCGTGAACATTCCCTGGGCCGAAGCGGCGCGCGGCTTTTTGATTCCGACCTTCCTGCCGGACGCCGCGTTCTGGACGACCGTCGTCGCGGTGCTGGGGACCACCATCAGCCCGTATCTGTTTTTCTGGCAGGCGGCGCAGGAGGTCGAGGATATTCGGGCCGAGCCCGAACGCAGGCCGCTCGTGAAGGCGCCGCACCAGGGGCCGGACGCGATCCAGCGCATCCGGCGGGACACTTACGTCGGAATGGCGTTCTCCAATCTGGTGGCGCTCGCGATCATCGTCACCACCGCGGCGACGCTCCACGCCGGCGGAATAACCGACATCTCGACCTCGAGTGCGGCAGCCGAGGCGCTCCGGCCGGTGGCCGGGCCGTTTGCGTTCACCCTGTTCGCCCTCGGAATCGTCGGGACCGGCCTGCTCGCGGTCCCGGTGTTGGCGGGATCAGCGGCCTATGCCATCGGCGAGGCGCGCCGGTGGCCCGTCGGTCTCGGCCGCAAGCCGCAAAAGGCCAAGGCCTTCTATGCGACGCTGACGATCGCGACCATGGTCGGGGCCGCGCTCAATTTTTCCCCGATCAACCCGATCAAGGCGCTCTATTGGAGCGCGGTGATCAACGGCGTGGTGGCGGTGCCGGTAATGGTGGCCATGATGCACATGACCGCCAATCCGAAGGTCATGGGGAAATTTCCCGTCCATGACGGCCTGCGCCTCGTTGGCTGGATGGCGACGGCGGTCATGGCGGCCGCCGCGATCGCGATGGGCGTGACGGCCGTCGCCTGACGATGTGGCTTCGTGTCCCGGGAACCTTGTCGCGGCAGCACCGTTCTAAAGGTCACAACGAACGGAGACATGCAATGGACAAGGATCGCATCAAGGGTTCGGCTCAACAGGCCAAGGGCAAGATCAAGGAGGTCGCGGGCAAGGCGACCGGCGACAAGAAGCTCGAAGGCGAAGGAAAGGCCGACAAGATCGGCGGGAAAATTCGCAACGCCGTCGGCGGCATGAAGGACGCGCTGCGCGGGCGATGATGCCCAGCAAGATCGGTGAGAAATTCATCGGCTCGTATCGGACGAGGGAACTTTGTCATCAGCAGCGCGTTCAGCCGATGCAAAGTGTTGAAGAGATGAAAAGCGTTGAAGAGGAGAACACCATGGGCCGCGGTCTTCTGTTGTGGCTAATCGGAATCCCGATTCCGATCATCCTTCTGATTTGGCTGTTTGGCGGACTTCACTAGATGTCCGAGCTCGTCCAGTTCGTCGTGCTGCAACGGAGTGAAAAGTGGGTCGTGAAGTCCCGCGAGTTGGAGCGCGCATTCGGCGATCGGCGCAAAGCCATTCACTGTGCCGTCGAACTTGCAAATGAAAGCGGAAAGAACGGGAAGCCGGCGCTGGTATTGGCCGGCTCCCGCCGCCATGAATTTGCGCCGGTTTGGACCTTCGGCAAGGATCCCTACCCGCTGGCACGGTCCGTTTCGCGCCGGCTCGCCAAGATCGAGCGGCCCAAACTCGACCGCCAGTTCGACCGCCCCAGCCGCGCCGGTTGAATACAGGCGTTGCACCTTCCGCCCCCGATTCGTAGCGGCATCTTCTAGGTAGCCGGTCGCTACCGAGGGGAGCTCGACGCCGGCGTCGCTGGAACCGAATCGCGTCACGATCCGTTATGCAAGTGCGGGAGGTTCTGGAGGTGTATCATGCCGATCTTCCTGTGGGTCGTTTTCCCTTTCGCCGTTTGGTCAGCGTGCATGGATCAGGCGCTGTCCGTTGCCAAGCCGAGCCATCCAAAAGAATTCATCAGCTGAATAGATTTGACGCGTCCTCGGCGCATCCCGCAGTCTAGATTTCGGCGCGGTCTTTGGCTGCGGCGCATCCCTCACAATCTGGCTTGCAGCGACGATAATTCTCGTCGGCTCACTGCGCGGGCGCCGATGAATCCCATGTCGATGGCGCGACGAATCGTCGAGTAACACTCGCACACCATCTCCTGCAGCTTTTCGCGGTCCAATACTTTGATGACGGCCCGACGATAGTCGATTGCGCCGGTGTCACGCAGCATGGTGGCGGCAGTCGTCACGCTCGATCTGCGCACTCCGAGCATTTCGGCGAGCGCTTCTTGGCTGAGCTGGATATCATCGGCGCACCTGTCGGCCGACAGCAACAAGACTCGGCTCAAGCGGCTGATGAGATCGTGCAGGGCATTGCAGGCGGTTATCTGCTGCACATGGGCCATCACGCTCATGTGGTAGTGGTTGATGCTTTCCTTGAGCTTTGCGCTGTCGTCGAGCATGCGCCGGAAGACCGGTCCGGGCATTCGGAGCGCCGATCCGGGCAGCTGCACCCTCGCCGAGGTGAACGCGTGCAGGGAGCCGAATCCTTCGATGGTGCCGATGGCGCCTTCACGACCGATGCTCACTGTTTCGACGCTCGTGCCTTCTTCCAACACGGCCATGAGCGAAACAATCCCGTTTTGCAGAAAATACACCTGCTCGATCTTCTCGCCCGGCTGATGCAGCAAATCGCCGGGCAGCAGCAGCACCTCGCGCAGGTGGGGAGCAAGCAGGGCGAGATCGTCGGGGGCAAGGGCGGCAAGGAGCCCGTTGCGAATATGGGAATTTTGCACGGTTGTCATTGGCTCACTCCGGCAATTGCGCGCGGGTGTTCGAGGACGTGGACGTATAAGAGTACGCTCGCGGACATGCGCGTTCGGCCCGCGGGTGGTGCGGTATCCATCCTCAACTTTGAAATGCGGGGATCCGCGCTCGAGGACACTAGGAGCGTGGGACCCTAAGAGTCGGTTCGGTTGCCGACGCTCAGAAGCACGTTTCAGAAACGCCGCTGGATGTCTTTGGTTCCCGACGACTTCGTTCGCCGGCCATGCGGAGAAGGCGCATCGATCTTGCGAAGCGTGGAAAGCGCCCCATAGAAAAGCCCCGCCAGGGCGGGGCTTAAGTCGAAACGAAACGTGGGATCGTCAGAAACCCACGGGGTCGGAGTCTGCAGCGAACGGTGTCGGAATTAGGACGGCGCCGGCTTGTGTCGGCAAGCGTACCGACGGGCATATGGGAGTTCCATTAACCTCACGGGCGTCGTCGGCCTCGGTTGTGAGGCGACGATGGGGAAGGCTGCCGGCTCCCGCCCTGTAACAGCTGCGAACACATCGGGAGCCATTGCCGTGCCGATCCGTCGCTTATTGGAGAATCATGTATTTGGACCGGAGGAGATCACGGTCCTCACCACCGCGTTCGAAGACACCTTGCGCGCGTTGCGCCTGGCCGATCGAGCCGACCCCGCAACCGAGATCATCGCCAAGAAGATCATCGAGCTCGCCCAGCAAGGCGAGCGCGATCCCGTACGTTTGCGCGAACGCGCGATTCAATTTCTGTCGCAATAGACGTCGCGGGCGGCGGCAGTGCTGGGGTGAGGGATTTCAACGTCCTTCGGTGAATGGAAGAAAAACTTGTGTTCGTTCGAAGCTTTTCCGCTACGTTCGGGTCGCGTCATGACGCGTAGGAACGGCGGCGGATCGCGATGGCCAATTCAGGCTCGAGCGCGGGGCTCGCACTTGCGAGCCAACGTCATCTTTTCGATATCCCGGACGACGTCGCGTTTCTAAACTGCGCCTACATATCGCCGCTGCCGAAAGTCTCGCTGAGCGCCGGTGATCGAGGGCTGCGGCGCAAGGCCCAGCCCTGGACCATTGCAACGGCAGATTTCTTTACGTCGAGCGAGACGGTGCGGAAATTGTTTGCCGACCTCATCAATGCCGCCGCAGACGATGTCGCATTCGCTCCAGCGGTGTCCTACGGCATGGCGCAGGCGGCGCACAACATTCCAATCCGAAGGACGCAGCGCGTCGTGACGCTGTCAGAACAGTTTCCATCCAACGTTTATCCGTGGATGGATCTGGCCGAGCGAACCGGGGCCGCGTTCGTCTCGGTCCCGCGCCCCGGCGACGACGATTGGACGTCGGCGCTGCTTTCGTTCATCGATGGATCGACCGGCATCGTGGCGGTGCCGCAGTGTCATTGGACCGACGGCGGGCTCATCGACCTCGAGGCGATCGCGGCTGCGTGTCGCAGCGCCGGCGCCGCGCTCTGCGTGGATGCCACCCAGTCGGTCGGCGCGCTGCCGCTCGACGTGAAACGGATCGATCCGGATTTTGTCGCCGTCGCCAGCTACAAATGGCTGCTCGGACCGTACAGTCTCGGATTTCTCTACGTTGCGCCGCGCTGGCAACGCGGTCGCCCCATCGAGCACAATTGGATCGCGCGCGAGGGCTCCGAGGATTTCGCCGGCCTGGTCAACTACTGCCACGACTTTCAATCGGGCGCGCGCCGTTTCGACGTCGGCGAGCGCAGCAACTTTGCGCTGATGCCCGTGGCCGAAGCCTCGCTCAAGCTGATCTTGCAATGGACGGTGCCGCGCATCTCCGAGACGCTGCGGCTGCGCACGCGCGCCATCGCCGAGCGGGCGCGCGCCGAATTCGCCATCGCCAGCGTACCGGACCAGCGCCGCGCGGGTCACTATCTCGGATTGCGCTTCAGCGGTGGAGTGCCGCCCGATCTGCCCAAGCGCCTTGCCGCGGCCAACGTCTATGTCTCCGTCCGCGGTCAGGCCATGCGCGTGACCCCGCATGTGTGGAACACGGACGATGACGTCGAGAAACTGTTCGCGGTACTGAAAGCGGAACTGTCGTGACCGCTTGGATCGCAGGGGCTGCTGTTGCGCTCGGAAGTCCCGCACGCCGAGCGCAAGCCAAACCGTGAGATCGGCAAGACGGATGCCCATGTTGCGCCGATCTCGGTTCTGACCTAGACAATCAGCTTTGGTCGTGATCTTGCCTCGCGACCATCGCGCCGACCCGCGAATTTCGGCAAGGCTCAAGTCGCCCTTGCACGTGCAACACGTTCCCGAACATGGAGGAGAGCGATGGCGTTACGCAAGTTCATCATCGAACGGGATATTCCTAAAGTCGGCACATTCGAGCGCGAACAGCTGCGCGCGGCGGCGGCGAAGTCGAACGAGGTCCTGCATCAACTCGGTCCCGACATTCAGTGGGTCGAGAGCTACGTAGCCGACAACAAGACCTTTTGTGTCTATCTCGCCAAGGACGAGGCCATCATCCGCAAACATGCCGAGGTCAGCGGCTTTCCGGCGACAAAGATCACCGAAGTGAAGAAGATGATCGATCCGACAACTGAGGCCGCGTGAAACTCGCGGGCTGCGCGCCTACCCGTAACAGCTAGGTCGCAGGCTCGGCGAGGGCGTCGAGCAATCGCGAACGAGTCGGGAGGTCTCGTTCGCGAGCCACAACACCATGCACGTGCCGGTCTCTGAAGATGCCCGCGCCGGTTGCTGCGCTGCACAATCTTATCTGTCGCAACCCACATCATACTTTGTGTGGTCGCCTTCGCGCCATCGCCGCTGGCGCCGGAACCTTATCTGCGGGGACACGTTTTGCTCGGGTGCGGCGGAATAGCGACCGGACCTAGGTGGCCGGGCTGGCAACATTCGTGAGGTAAAGGCGCGATGATCACGGGGACTGAGCTGCTCGAGGCGTTGCCGGTCGCGGTCTACACCACCGACGCCGAGGGCCGCATTACCTTTTACAACCGCGCCGCGGCCGAGTTGTGGGGCCACCATCCCGAGCTCGGAAGCAGTCAATGGTGCGGCTCATGGCGGTTGTATTGGCCTGACGGCCGGCCGCTGCCCCATGGCGAGTGCCCGATGGCGATCGCCCTCACGGAGGGCCGGGAGGTGCGCGGCGTAGAGGCCCTCGCCGAGCGGCCCGATGGCACACGGGTGCGGTTCATGCCCTATCCGACGCCGCTGCGCGACCCCTCCGGGCGGCTCGTCGGCGCCATCAACCTGCTGATGGACATGACCGAGAGGCATGACGCGGACCTGGAATCGGCGCGACTGGCGGCGATCGTCGTTTCCTCGGACGACGCCATCATCAGCAAGACTATCGAGGGCCGCATCACCTCGTGGAACGCGGGCGCGACGCGGATCTTCGGCTACGAGGCGAGCGAGATGATCGGCGAGCCGATCCTTCGCCTCATTCCGCCCGAATTGCATCACGAGGAGAAGGAGATCCTGGCGCGGCTGCAACGAGGCGAACGCATCGAGCATTACGAGACCGTGCGCGTTGCCCAGGATGGCCGCCGCGTCGACGTATCGCTGACCGTATCCCCCCTGCGCGACCGATCGGGAAAGGTGGTCGGCGCATCGAAGGTCGGCCGCGACATCACGGAACGCAAGCGGACGGAGAAATTGCAGCGCGTCCTGACCGATGAGCTTGCGCATCGCGTCAAGAACACGCTCGCGACGGTGCAGGCGATCGCAAACCAATCGCTGGTTCGCGCCAAGAGCCCGCCCGATTTTGTTTCGAGCTTCACCGGCCGTATTCAGGCGTTGGCAAAGGCTCACACGCTCCTCACCAAGACCAGCATGCAGGGCGCGGAGGTGATGGAGCTGGTGAACGAGCAGGTGCTGATCGGCGCCCCCAACGACAACCGGATCTCGTGCTTGGGGCCGTTGCTCGTGCTCGACGCGCAAGCGGCCGTGCACTTGGCGCTGGTCCTGCATGAGCTCGCCACCAACGCGCGCAAATACGGCGCACTGTCGGTGCCCTACGGGCGCTTATCGGTCACCTGGCAGGTGCGCACGAACGGCGGCTGCAGCTTGCTGTTGTCGTGGAAGGAGAGCAATGGTCCAAAGGTCAGCGCTCCGAGCACACACGGATTCGGTCGCATGCTGATCGAGCAAACCATGCGCGCCCACGGCGGCGAAGCATCCGTCGAGTACCGCACGGACGGCCTGACCTGCGAGATTAAATTGCCGCTTCCGGAAGCGGCGCGATCTGCTGCCGGCGATGCGGCGGCGCCGAAAACGTCGGGCGCACCTTCGCTGCTCGCAGCGCCGAGCGACCACCATACGCTTCATGGCAAGCGGATCCTCCTCATCGAGGACGAGCCGCTGGTGGCGATGGACGTGGAATCGACGTTGACGGCGGCGGGATGCAAGGTCGTCGGGCAGGCTGCGACGCTCGAACGCGCCAAACAGCTGATCGAGGAAGCAGACTGCGACGCGGCTCTCGTCGACGTCAATCTCGCTGGCCAGCCGGTCGACGAGCTTGCGACCTTGCTGACGCGGAGAAACCGTCCGTTTGCATTCGTGACCGGATACGGACGCGAGGCTCTGCCAGCGGGATTCCGCGCGGCGGTCGTGCTCAGCAAGCCCTTCGGCGCCGATCAGTTGCTCGCGACGGTCGAAGTCTTGCTCTACCAGCCGGCGAGCGTCATCCAATTCCGGCAGAAAAAAGTCTAGCTCAACGAAGCGCGCTAGATCCCCAGGGCGGATCGCCGATCAGTTCGTCGGCAGGATGTTGGCGTCCTTGGCGAGCTTCACCGTGGCGGCGACATCATCGCGGACGAACCGTTCGAATTGCTCGACGCTCATCGGCTGCGGCTGGACGCCGAGCTTCGCCAGTCTTTCCTGAATCTCCGGCATGTCCAGAGCCTTTTGGGTCTCGTCGTGCAGCTTGTTGACGATCGAGCGAGGCGTCTTCGGCGGCGCCGACAATCCTCCCCAGAATACGTACTGCGCGTCGGGATAGCCGGCTTCTGCGATCGTCGGCACGTTCGGCAAGGCAGGCGCCCGCCTCGGCGTGCTGACCGCCAGCACCGTCACCTTGCCGTCCGCGATCACCGGAACCGCCGGCGCGATCGGGACGAAATAAAAATCGATGCGTCCCGCCATCACTTCAGCCATGCCCTCCGCCCCGCGGAACGGGATGTGCTGGACGTCGATCCCCGCGGCGAGGCGCAACCGCTCGGCGGCCATGTGCGAGGCCGAGCCGATGCCGGCGGAGGCATAGGTCAACGCGCCGGGTCTCGCCTTCGCCGCTGCCACCAGGTCGGCAACCGTTTTGAAGCCCGTCGACGGCGCAGCCACCAGCACGTTGGGCTGAATTCCGAATATGACCACCGGCGCAAAGTCGCGGATTGGATCGTAAGGCAAAGTCCGGTGCAGCACGACTTGCGCGCTCATCGAGGACGAATGCAGCAGAATGGTGTAGCCGTCCGGCTCGGCCTTGGCGACCATGCCCGGACCGATCGTGCCGCCGCCGCCCGGCTTGTTCTCGATGACGAATGGCTGGCCGAGCTGTCGCGAAACCTGGTCGAGCACGACGCGCGCGACGGTGTCGTTGGCGTTACCCGCAGTGAACGGGCTGATGACCTGTATCGCCCTGGTGGGCCAAGCCTCGCCTTCAGCCGCCGCCGCTGCGGCCACGAGAGCGACGCCGGCGATGGCGCTGCACAAACCACGACGTGACATCATTCGAACTCGCTGGGATGTGCGGATCGCCGCAGGGCCGTGATACATTGTTCTATTCATGCGATACGATCTGATGCGAACGGAGGAGCGCGCATCATAACCAAAGCACCAAAGGATGCCACCGCCTTCTTGTCGGTCGCCGAGTTGCTCGCTCGCTATCGACGCAAAGATATCTCGCCGGTCGAGATGGTTGATGCCGTGCTCGATCGGGTCGATCGGCACAACGGCGTTGTGAATGCCTACTGCTGGGTGGATCGCGAGGGCGCGCGCAGGAACGCAAGGGAGGCCGAGGCGCGTTGGATGGCGGGCGCGCCCAGAGGTCTCATCGATGGCATCCCGGTCGGCATCAAAGACAACTTGCTCGTCGCCGGCATGCCCACCCGGTTCGGGTCCAAGCTCACGTCGAGCGAGCCGTCGCAGCATGATGCGCCGGCGGTTGCGCGCCTGCGCGAGCAGGGTGCGATCCTCATCGGCAAGACCACACTGCCCGAGTTCGGCTGGAAAGCCGTCACCGACAGCCCGTTGACGGGAGTGACCCGCAATCCGTGGGACACGCGCAAAACGCCGGGCGGGTCCTCCGGCGGCGCCGTGGCCGCCGTCGTTCTCGGCATGGGCAATATCCATCTCGGAACCGATGGCGGCGGATCGATCCGTATCCCGGCGGCGTTCGGCGGCAGCTACGGCATCAAGCCGACGCGCGCACGCGTGCCGGCCTGGCCGGCCTCGCCGCTCGGGACGCTGGCGCATGTCGGCTGCCTCACGCGGTCCGTCGCCGATGCGGCGCTGGCTCTGACCATCATTGCCGCTCCCGACCTACGCGATGTCTATGCCTGGACCTCGCCTGCGCCCGACTTTGGGGCCGGCCTCGAGGACGGCATCGCCGGCATGCGGGTCGCGTACTCGCCGCGGCTCGCATACGCCGAACGCGTCGAGGCGGAGGTCGAGACCGCGGTGACGGCCGCGGTGCGCGTGTTCGAGGAGCTCGGCGCCCACGTCGATGAAGCCGATCCGGAGCTTGACGGAGACCCGATCGCGGCGTGGGACACCTTGTGGTGGTCGTCGTTCGCGGGCCTCTTGCAGCCCCATGGCGAGCGGGTCCGCGACCTGGCCGATCCGGGCCTCGTTGCAGCCGCGGCGCGGGGGTGCGAGACGTCGGCGATGGATTACATTCGCGCGCAACTCAAACGCGCCGAGCTGCATGCTGTATTTGCCCGCTTCTTTCAGCGCTACGATCTGCTGCTGACGCCGAGCATGCCGCTCGGCGCCTTCGAGGCGGACCGTCTGGTGCCGCTCTCGGGCGAATGGGGCGACGGGTGGACGAATTGGTGCCCCTTCACTTACCCGTTCAACCTGACGCAGCAGCCGGCCGCGTCCATACCCTGCGGACTGACGCGCGATGGCCTTCCGATCGGCCTCCAAATCGTCGGCGCCATCGGCGCCGACGCCCTTGTGCTGCGAGCAAGCCGGGCCTTCGAAGCCGCCAGACCGTTTTACGCCCTGACGGATCCCCGCACGCCGCCGGCTACCATTTCGGCGAGCGCTTTTCGATGAATGCCCGGACTCCTTCCTGAGCGTCGGCGGTCGCGGCGACGTTGCAGAAATTCTCCACCGCGTCACCGATGCCGCGCCTGTGGTCGCGATCGTTGACGCGCATGAAAGCGGCGCGCCCCAGCCGCATGGTTGTTCGCGACTTTGTCGCAAACACACGGGCCATTGCGCGCGCCTCGTCTCGCACCTTGTCGTCCGGCACGATCCGGCTGACGAGGCCCAGCGAGAAGGCTTCGTCGGCGCCGAACGTGCGGGCGCTGAACAAGAGCTCGAAGGCGCGGTGGCGGCCGACAATACGCGGCAGGTGCACAAAATGAATTGCCGGAACGAGACCGAGATCGATTTCGGGATAACCAAAACTCGCGCTACGGCCGGCAAGGAGCACGTCGCAGGAGATGGCCAGCGTCATGCCGCCGCCTCGCGCCGAGCCGCCGACCGCGGCGATCGACGGCTTGCCGAGATTGTACTGTGCGTCGGCCAACTCCACGTAGAGCTTGTCCAGCAACCGTCGCATCTCGGTTGCCGACTTGCCGAGCATCGTGCCGAGGTCCAAGCCGGCGCTGAAGCGACGCGGCAGCGCGCTCGTCAACACGACGGCGCGGACGTTCTCGTCGGCCGCGGCCCGCCGCATCGCCGCTACGAGTTGCTCGATCAACGAAAAGCTCAACGCATTCACCGGCGGGCGCGCGAGGCTGATCTCCGCGATCTGGTCGGAAACGTCGTACCGTAAATCTTCACCCGTCGTCATTGCCGACCTCCTGATGTATCGAGAAGCGGATCGCGAACGATGACCTTGTCTGCGTAAAGGCTGGCAATCTCTTTGTCGCTCAAGGACAATAACTCGCGCAGAACCTCCTCGTTATGCTCGCCGAGGCGGTCGGCAGCGATTTCGCTGCGATCCACCCAGCGGGAAAATTTCACCGGCAGCCCGGGGATGTCGAATTCGCCGATCGTCGCGTCGCGCACCCGGCGCACGGTTCCGCGCTGGCGCAAATGCGGATGAGCCATGGCCTCGTGCAGGGTGAGAACCGGCGCGCAGGGCACGCGCTCCGCTTCCAGCGCCGCGACGGCCGCGTCGCGGCTGGGAAAACCCCCGAGCCAGTCCTCGATGATGGTCTTGAGCGCCGCGTTGTTGTCGCGTCTGGCGCGCGCCGTGTTGAAGCGCGGATCATCCGCCAATTCCGGCATGTTCATCGCCTTGACCATCTGGTTCCACTGATAGGGCAGCACCGTGATCGCGATGAACTCTTCGCCCCGGTATCGAAAGATTCCGGTAGGCCCGCCGTCCGGATGCAGGGAACCCGCGCGTTTCGGAGCAAACGAAGGTCCGCGCAGCGACGATTTCGGAATGTTCACTTCGTGCATGTTGAAGTAGGTATCGACGAGCGAGCACTCGATGTATTGCCCCTCGCCGGTACGCTCGCGATGCAGCAGGGCGAAACCGATGGACATCGCCGCTGTCACCCCCGTTGCGTGGTCTCCGATTGCGGTTGTGAATTGTGCCGGACCACGATCGGTTTCGCCGATCAGCGACGTGATGCCGGCATAGGCCGCACCCATGTAGTCGAAGCCGGGCTGTCGGCTGAGCGGCCCGCTTTGCCCGGCCAAGGAAATCGAGCACATGATGAGGCCGGGATGAATGGCGCTCAATTCGTCATAGCCGAGACCCGCTCGCGTCATGACGCCGGGGGCGAAGTTCTCAACCAGCACGTCGACCTTCGGTACGATCGCCCGGACGAGCTCGCGGCCGCGCGCTTGCTTGATGTCGACGGCCACGCTCTTTTTCGAGTGATTGTGCTGGAAAAAGAAGGTGCTTTGCGAGCCCGCCTTGAATTTGGCATCGCGCGGTTTGTCGCCGGAGGCGCGGCCGCGGTCGCCGTTTGGCGCCAGCTCCACCTTGATGACCTCGGCGCCCAGCTCGGCCAATATCCGCGTGCAGGTCGGGCCGGCGACGAACTGGGTGATGTCGAGCACGCGATAGCCCGTCAGCATCGGCAATTTGGGGCGCATGGCTTTCTCGCTGCGTTGATCCGAAAAGAAAAACTTATGTCCGGGACAAGGCCTCCGCGTCGTGCCAACGCGCTCAAGCCGCCGTAACCTTGTCGCCGATTGCGAGGCCGGCCTCCTCGAGCCGCTGTTCGAGAAGCGCGAGCCGGTCGTAGCCCCAGAACGGTTCGCCCGCGAACAGGAAGAAAGGCACGCCGAACACGTGATCCGCGGCGGCCTCCGCCTGACAGCGCTCGTAAGCCTCGCGGCCTTGCCCGGCCAGATATTCGAGATAGTGCCGGTCGGACAGGCCAAGGTCCGCAATCAGCCGAGCCACGGCTTCCGGCTGATCGGCTTCGAACTCGCGAAGAAAGAATTTCTTGAAGGCTGTGCGGCCAAAGTCGAGCAATCGTCCCTGCGTCTCGGCGAATAGTCCGCCGATCGCCGCGGGGGTCGTGTCGTAAACTTTCAGCGGGCCGCGGATCCAAAGGCCGCGCGGTTTCGCCCAGCGCCGAGCATCCATGTAGGAGTATTTGACCTTGTACTCGGAATAGACGCTGCGCTCGCCCTTGCCTTTGAGACGCAGCTGGAACGGAATCCATCTTACCCGCACATTGAAACGCTGCCCGAGCGTCATGCCCGGATCGAACGCCAAGTAGGCGTACGGACTCTTGAAGTCCGAGTACATCTTCACTTCTGCTTTCTCGCCCGTCTGCTCCGGCATGATGATCTCCCGCGCAACGACCCGTCGGCTGCCGATCATATCTGACAACGGCGTCGGCCGGCTGCGGCGGAAACCGAGCCCGAGACGCCCGCGGTTTGACCGTTCACGGCGTCGCCGCGCTCCCCTCGAAGCGAAACAGGCGGAAGAAGTCGGTCGGATCGACGAAGACCTGGCGCGCCTGCGCGAAGCCGGCCTCGCGGCCGAGTTCGCACCAGACCACCGCCGTCTCGGGGAAGTCGCTGCTGGTGACGTGCCGCCAGATCTGGTCCCATTCGGCCGGCGTCAACGTCTTCCACAGGGGTTTGTTCGTGCGCGAGAAGCGCTCGAGAAACGCGCCGCGATCTTCATCATCTCGGCGCGTCGGCTCGTAGAGCAGAAACATGCCGCCGGCGCTGGTCGCGCCGCGGATCGCCTTCATCAGCCGCAGCTTGTCGTCGCTCGAGAGGTGATGGATCGACAGGCCGCACCACGCCGCGTCGGCATGTTCGGGCCTGCGCATCATGGCGTCGACGAAATCGCGATGGTCGAGATCGACCTCGAACGGGGAGCGCGCCAGATTGGCGGCGGCGAGCTCGAGCGCCGGTTGCGAGAGGTCGATACCGTGATAGTGGCGGACCTTGGTTCCGCGCAGCGCGGTCTTCATCATGCTGGCATCGCCGCAGGCGATGTCGAGGAAGGTAAACGGCGACGCGAACGCCTCGTTGAGCGTGTCGTGCAGGATGGCGCCGACCTCGCGATGGGAAAGGTCATTGCTCGTGATGAGCTTGCGGTAGGTGGCCCACTGCTGCTGGAACTGCGCGAGCGCGCCGGCGTCCACCACCGCGCCGCCAGGTTTGAATTGATGGATATGAACGTTGACCACCTTCGCGGCCCCCTCAGCGAGACCGACCGTGGATCAATCGAGGCCGAGGCGCAAGCTACTCGGTGCGAGGTCAGGAGCAGCGGTTCGGCGCCAATTGCACGCAGCGTCTCGAACGTGCGAAAATAGCAGAGCGTGCGGGTAAAATCTTGCGCCGCTGTCGGGAGGTGCTCCTTCAGTGACCGACATCACCACCAAGCCGCGCACCAAGGTCCGCCTGAAGACGGAACGGCCGCGCCTGCACAAGGTCATTCTGCTCAACGACGACTACACCCCGCGGGAGTTCGTGGTGACGGTGCTCAAGGGCGAGTTCCGCATGAGCGAGGATGAAGCCTATCGCGTGATGATGACCGCCCATCGGCGCGGGGTATGCGTCGTCGCCGTCTACACCAGAGACGTCGCCGAGACCAAGGCCACCCGCGGGACCGAGGCCGGCCGGCGCAAGGGCTATCCGCTGCAATTCACCACCGAGCCGGAAGAATAAAGTACCTCCGCGTTTTGCCCTGATCTGCCGACTCGACGTGCACGGTGCTCGTTCAGCGCGTGCCTTTAGGAATAAAAAAAGCGAAAACTCACACGAGCGTGATTCCGCTCGCGGCTTTGTGTCTGGCCGGCGGGCGCGGAAGCGGCGACCCTGCTCAGATCAAGCACGGCTCCGACGCTTCATTCCCGCGAAAGCGGGAATCCAGTCTGTCGTCTTTCACTCTGGGTCCCCGCAACGGGGTCCCCGCGACGCGAGCGTCGCGGGGGTGCCCCTCGCGGGGACGAGCGCAGGAGCTTCAGTCAAATTCCTGTCGGCGCGAAGCAGGAGAGCGGATCATGGCGAGCTACGGTCCAGAGCTGATCCAGACCATGCGGGCGGTCCTCGAGGAGGTGATGACCAAAATTCCGGTGGAGCAGGTGACCCCGGGACTCAAAGCGCACATGGCCGAGGTCATCTTGAAGGCCGCGGCCGAGGGCCAGACCAGCTACGACGGGCTGTTGACCTCGGCGTCGGCTCAGATCCAGACGATTCTCTCAATGCTGATCTGATCCCAGCGACTGTTGCCCGGTCATAAGCGCGTTTACGCGCGTCCATAGCCCGTTGAAGACGGGCGTGAACGCCCTTAACGACGCGCTATGCCCGGCATTGACGCGGGGTGAATCATCGCCGACGGCGATGATATTTTTTTCGCGGACTCATAACGAGAATCTTTCAGAAAAAGCTATCGCTAAAAATCCGTGCTACGCTCGCCTGCCGCACGGCAGGAAAGGCACGGCAACACGATGCTGCCATCGCAACGCGCGCTGTTCGATATTCCGCGCGAGATTTGTTATCTCAACGCCGCCTCCTGGAGTCCCTTGCCCATTGCCACCCAGGACGCGGGGCGCGCCGGCGTCGCGCGCAAGGCGCAGCCTTGGCTGATCGATCCGGCGCTTCCCGCCGCGCAATATGAACGCGCGCGCCGCGCGGCGGCGCGGCTGATCAACGCCGATGCCGACGACGTCGCGTTGATTTCGTCCGTGAGCTACGGCGTGGCGGCGGCGGCCAAGCTCGTGACCGTGCCGGCTCGTTCGCGCGTGCTGGTGCTGGAGAACGACCATTCGTCTGCGGTGCTGGAGTGGACGACCCGGGCGCCTTCCGGGCGATTCACCGTCGAGGTCGTGCCGCGGCCCGACGACGGCGATTGGACCGCGGCGGTCCTTGCCGCGATCGAGCGGCCCGGCGCGCCCGCCGTCGGCCTCGCCTCGATCTCGTCCGTGCATTGGTCCGACGGCGGGGTGGTGGATATGGACCGCGTTGCCGCGGCGCTGCGCCGGCAAGGCGCGATGCTGCTGGTCGATGCCACCCACGCCGCCGGCGTGATGACGATCGACGTGCGCAGCCTCGACCCGGACTTCCTCGTTTTCCCCACCTACAAGTGGCTGCTGGGGCCGTACGCGCGCGCCTTTCTCTACGTCGCCAAACGTCGCCAGGACGGCGTGCCGCTGGAGCAGACCAGCTACGGCCGCCGCGCGATCACCTCCGAGCAGGAGAGCTATTATCGCGATACCGAATTCGTCGCCGGCGCGCGGCGTTTCGATATGGGCGAGCGCGATCATTTCATCTCGCTGGAGATGGCGTCGATCGGAATGGAGATGATGGCGGAATGGGGCTGCGAGGCCGTGCAAGGGCGCTTGCGCGGGCTCACCGCGCGGCTGGCGGATCAACTGCGCAACGGCGGCGTGACGATTCCCGATGCCGCGGTGCGGGCGCCGCATATCCTGAGCGTGCAGTTTCCGGCCGGCATGCCGGCTCGCTTGATCGAGCGGCTGGCGGCGGAGCGCGTCTACGTCGCGCCCCGCGTGGGCCGCGTGCGGATCAGCCCGCACGTCTACAACGACGAGGAAGACATCGACCGCTTTGTCGCAACCTTTCGACGGCTGGCGTGTCGTGAGATTAAGTAGGATAAAACCGGCCGAGAAGCGACGGCGGGGGTCGAAGGAGGCCGAGCATGACAGAGCAAAATCCGCACTGGCCGGCGCTGCCGCTCGAGGCTTGGGAGCCCACCCGCGCGACGCTGCACATGTGGACCCAGGTCGTCGGCAAAGTCCGATTGGCGTTCAGCCCGTACATGAACCATTGGTGGCAGGTGCCGCTCTACGTGACCGCACGCGGGCTTACGACGTCGCCCATCCCCTACGAGGGAGAAACGTTCGAAATCGTGTTCGATTTCATCGAGCACAACCTGCTCATCGAGAAGAACGATGGGACGGCGAAGACGCTGCGCCTCGCGCCGAGATCGGTGGCCGAATTTTATGCGGAGGTGATGGCTGCGCTGCGTTCGCTGGGCATCGCGGTGAAGATTTGGACGATGCCGGTCGAGATTCCAAATCCGATCCCGTTCGACCAGGACCGCACCCACGCCTCGTACGATCGCGACTACGCCAACCGGTTCTGGCGGATCCTCGTTTCGGCGGACGCGATTTTAAAAGAATTCCGCGGACGCTTCATCGGCAAGGCCAGCCCGGTGCATTTCTTCTGGGGCAGCTTCGACTTGGCGGTGACGCGCTTTTCCGGCCGCCGCGCGCCGGAGATTCCCGGCGCTGATCGGATCACGCGGGAGGGCTATTCGCACGAGGTGAGCAGCGTGGGCTGGTGGCCGGGCGACGAGATGGTGAAGGAGCCGGCATTCTATTCCTATGCTGCGCCGGAACCATCGGGATTTTCCAAAGCGCCCGTTCGCCCCGCGGCGGCGTCCTACAATACGGATCTGTCGCAATTCTTGTTGAGGTATGACGACGTGCGAAGCGCCGCCTCGCCGCGTCAGGCGCTGCTCGACTTCTGCCAGAGCACCTACGAGGCCGCGGCGACGCTCGCCAAGTGGAATCGCGCCGAGCTGGAACACAACGCTTAGCGGAACAGGATCGCATCGATGGCCAGTTGGATCCCGACGGCACCCAATCGGCCTAAAGCACGCACGCGCACGCCGCCGTTCGATCGTATGCCGATCGAATTCCAAAATATCATTTGCTGCAGGTTTGCCGCCGCGATAAGCGATGCGGTCGTTCCATGGGGAAGAAGCGAGGCAATGAGCGATGACATGGGCTGAAACCTACCTATCCTGGCAGCCGCGCGTCTTGAGCCTGCTGCGTATCATGACGGGTCTGCTATTCCTGCAGTATGGAATGGCGAAGCTGCTGAAATTTCCTGCCGTGCCGGCGTTCAAGGATGTGACGCTGTTTTCGCTCTATGGCCTTGCCGGAACGCTCGAACTGGTGGGCGGTGCGCTGATGATATTGGGCCTCTTCACCCGTCCGGTTGCATTCATTCTCGCCGGTGAGATGGCATTTGCCTATTTTCTCGGACATGTCCCGCGCGGTTTCTTGCCCATCCTCAATGGCGGCAATCTCGCGATCCTGTTCTGCTTTGTGTTCTTTTATCTGTCCTTCGCCGGCGCCGGCCCCTGGAGCGTCGATGCCTTGCGGAAAAAATGAGTGCAACTTTTCGTCAACGGCCGAACGTCGCAGGATCGATTTCGACGCCGAGCGTGGCCGAGAATGTCGCGCCGCAAAGGGCCGAGCGTAATCCGAAGGGATTGTCGCCCGGATTGCTTATCCCGCCCGGTGCGGCCGCGACGTCGCCCGTCAGCACGTAGCAGTTCTCTTTCGAGAGATTCGTGTCGGTGTAATTGAGGCCGAGCTTGAACACGCGGTAGGTGAACGTCAGGCCGGCGTGCCAGTTGGTGAAGTCCGGCAGGGGAAGCCCGCCGCCGGCGGCGCTCACGCCGCCGCCGCTCGAGGTCGGACCGAACAACCAGCGCCCGACATCCATGGACAGCGACCAGCTCACCTCGGCGGGAAGGAATTCGCTCGGCAGATCGAACGAGAGCGTGCCGGACGCGTAAGTGCCCCAGGCCCCGGTCTGCCAGACGTCGGGCGCGTAGGCCAGCGTCGATCCCCAGGTGATTTTGTCGGTCAGCTTGTGCGAAACCGTCGCGTGCGCCTCCCAGTAGTTCGAGTGCTCCGGCCCGATCTCGCCGGGATAATAGTAATACTCCGCGCCGATATCGAACTCGAACGGACCGAGCGTCGGGCGCGCGCCGACGGCCATCGTCAGCTCGCCGGCGGGGTTGGTCGAAAACCGCACGCTGTTGAAGTTGGTATAGACGTAGAGCCAGCCCTGTTGGGCGTCGACATAGGCCCCGACCGCCGGCTGGTGCGCCGAATAGCTGATCCCACGAAAGATGTAGTCGCTCATCAGCACGGAACCGATCAGGAGCTTGAACTGGTCCGGCGTTGTGCTTGCGGCTTCCGTCGCCTCGCCGGCATGCGCGGCGCACGTCGTGGCGAGAAGCCAAGCGAGGACACGCATCGGGTGCCGGCGACCAACCATGTTCTGCTTCGAGGTGATGCTCGGTGTTCGCCGCGAGTCTAGGGGGAGGACTGGGCAGAAACGTGTTCGGGCGGCGTGATGGGGTGTGCTGTAGCCCATGAAGACGGGTGTAAACGCCCTAAAGGCTCAATCCATCCTACGCGACTTGCTCGCCGGTCAGTTCGTGTCCTCGACGTCCGTGTCCGGACGATCGGTCCCGGCGGCCGTCTCGGTGTGCCAGTGGCCTTTCTCGTCTTCGTACTCGATGGTCTCCGTGTGCCCGGGCACGCGCTGCTCGGCGGCGGCGGTGCGGGCCGCGGCAAGCGCCGCATCGTGGGTCGGAAATGGCTCCGAGAACACGCCGTTGACCATGTAAGCCCAGCCCTCGTCGTGGCGGACGATCCGATATGTGACATGCGACATGGGTGCACCTTGTTGCTGGCAGCGTAGCATATGGGGCAGCGTGCCGCAGCATTGATCCGCCGCCGCCGTCCGCGGTCGGGCGAACCGGCCGCCGGCGTGGTAGGATATGGGTTGCGTGATTTCGGAGATGAAATGTCACAGGCAAACATGACCGGATATCTGCCGGGCGATCCGCGCTATGGATTGAGCGGGGAGGCGCTGCGCAACTACTACCGCGCGAAGCCGGCCCAGTGGGCGATCTATTGCTGGGACAAGCCGGGGACGCAAGCCACGCGGCGCGCCTTGTTGCAGGACCAGAACAGCTACCTCAAAGATTTCGGCGAGCGCGTCATCGGCTACGGCCATTTCGTCTCCGACGACGGCCACGACACGCTGGGCACGTCGTTCTTCATGCAGCTCGACGACCGCGCGGCGGCGGACGCATTCGTCGCGGGCGAGCCCATGAGCAAGGCCGGCCTCTACCAGCGCGTCGAGATTCACCGCTGGTCGAACAGCTTCCAGAGGCGCCAGGCCGACTATCGCCGCAAGGGCCTGCAGCAGTTCCTGTGCACGGGACCCAAGACCGGCACGCCTGAGTTCTTCCGCGCGCACCTCCACGCACACGAGTCATATTTCGTCTCGTACGGCGACAGCTTCATCTTTCGCGGACCGATCCGCTCGGCCGACGGCGCCGACAACATCGGCACCGCGTTGCTGCTCGAGCTGCCGGACCGGGCGGCGGCGGACAAGTTCTGGAACGAGGAGCCGTTTGCCAAGAATGGCGGGTATCAGCGGGACGCGCGCATCACGCGCTGGGTATTCGGCGACTGACTGGTGCCGGATCGATGGCAGAACGTAGCCCGGATTGAGCGTCAGCGAAATCCGGGGCCCGCGGTTATTTGCAGTGCGTCACCTAGCGAAGTGCGGCTGAGCGTCAGGATATTGGAACCTCGGATGTCGCTTCGCTCCATCCGGGCTACTTGCTGAACCGAATATGAGCAGCAGAGAGTAGCAGCGAAAATATGTCTCCGCCGCGCAAGAAAGTCTTTCGCCGTACATTCTTGCGTCTCGCCGTCGGCGCCGCGGTGCTCCCGGCGGTGTCGCGCATCGCGAGGACGCAAAGCTATCCGACGCGGCCGATCCGGTTGGTCGTTCCTTTTCCGCCCGGCGGCGCCTACGACCTCGTCGGCCGTCCGTTGGCGGACAAGTTCAAGCCGCTCCTTGGGACGGTGGTGATCGAGAATATCGGTGGGGGCGGCGCTTCGCTCGGCGCCGCTGCGGTCGTACGCGCTGCGGCGGACGGCTACACCGTCCTACTCGGCGGGACGCAGACGCACCTCAACGAGGCCCTGCTCAAGAGCCGGCCGCTCTACGATCCGGTCAAGGATCTCGATCCGATTGCGAGCGTGGCTGCCAATTGCCTCGTCATCGCCGTGCACCCTTCGGTCCCGGTTGGCACGCTCAAAGAGCTCATCGCTTATGCCAAGGCCAATCCCGGCAAGCTGTCCTATGCCCACGCCGGCGTCGGCTCGATCCAGCACCTGACCGGCGAGCTGTTCAAGTCGCTGGCCGAGACACCCGATATCGTCCAGGTGCCCTATCGCGGGACCGGGCCAGCGATCGCCGACCTGGTCAGCGGCCAAGTACCCATGGGCATCGTGGGAGTGACCGGTCCGTTGCTCGAATTCCATCGCTCCGGCAAGACGCGCATTCTTGCCGTTACCAATCCCACGCGTCTCGGCGTTGCCTCTGAGCTTGCAACGGCAGCCGAGTCGGGCCTCCCCGGCCTTACCGTGACCGGCACCATCGGACTGCTCGCCCCGGCCGGCACGCCGAGCGGGATTATCGAACGCATCGCGCAGGCGACGCGCGCGGCGGTCGCCGAGCCGAGCTATCAGCAGCTGTTGATCGAGGCGGGCATCGAGCCCACGCCCGACTCGACCCCCGACAAATTCCGCCGCGCGCTGGCCGCCGACGTCGCGCTCTGGACCCCGATCGTCAAAGCGCTCGGGCTGAAAATCGATTAAGGCCGCCACGGGAAATTCGCGAAGATTCGGTGAATGTGTGGCCTAGGCATAGCGTGGATCCAGCCTTCAAGGAGGTCCTACGCCACTTAGATTGAGGGAACGGATGAGTCTGGCGAATATGGCCTGGAATCGCGTAAGTGTGCATGAAGTGGTTGCGGAATTTCTTCGTGGGGAACGACACAAATTTGAGCAATCACTCCCGTCAGCTAAGATGGCGTTGATTGACTTGCCAAATATAAGCGACCCACGCGCGAATCATGAGCGCCTTCGGTATCTTTATTGTTCCCGCGGGCACCTGATCGGCGAAATTCCACCAGACACCCAGTGGTACGAAGTTCGGAGTTTGACTGACGAGGAATTGTCGGAATTGCATGTGATTGCCCGATGCGGTTGGGATCACTCGGGCGATAGGAATGAGCTCCTTCGAGTGGCATTGCGACGGCCGAGCACATTGGCCAAACAACCCAACTCGTGGGCGAGGCCGATCCTTTGGGGACACGAAAAGGCAGGGCCCTTTACGATCCTTGAAGGAAACAATCGTCTCACTGCGTACGCATCTCAGGGGCGACAATCTACGCTTAGGATCCCCGCGCTCGTGGGATTATCCCCGACGCCATGCTTCTTCCACATTTTTGATCCGCCCAACGTCATTGCCAACGATCTTTGGAAAACTGTATAGCGCGTAAAACCGAGGTCGGTGCGGCCCCATCCTTCGAGACGCGTCGCTAGGACGCCCATCAGGATGAGGAGGCGGAGAGAGATCTGCGCGACCGCTTCTTAGGATAAAGGCGGATCGCCATACTCACAACGCCTTATTACTCTCCTTCACCGCCGCCGCGTCCACATACACCTCATTCCCGAGCTGCCGGAATTTCTCCGACATCTGCGCCATGCCCTGCTCTTTATCGTTCAGCGTCGCCGCGTAGTCGCGCACGTCCTGCGTGATCTTCATGGAGCAGAATTTCGGCCCGCACATGGAGCAGAAATGCGCGACCTTGTGAGCCTCCTTGGGCAGCGTCTCGTCGTGGTATTGGCGCGCGGTGTCGGGGTCGAGCGAAAGGTTGAACTGGTCGACCCAGCGGAACTCGAAGCGCGCGCGCGAGAGCGCGTCGTCGCGCATCTGCGCCGCCGGATGGCCCTTGGCCAGGTCGGAGGCGTGCGCCGCGATCTTGTAGGCGATGACGCCTTCCTTGACGTCGTCGCGGTCGGGGAGGCCAAGATGCTCCTTGGGCGTGACGTAGCAGAGCATGGCGGTGCCGAACCAGCCGATCATGGCGGCGCCGATCGCCGAGGTGATGTGGTCGTAGCCCGGCGCGATGTCGGTGGTGAGCGGGCCCAGCGTATAGAACGGCGCCTCGCCGCATTCTTTGAGCTGCTTCTCCACGTTGATCTTGATCTTGTGCATGGGCACGTGGCCGGGGCCCTCGATCATCACCTGGCAGCCCTTGTCCCAGGCGATCTTGGTGAGCTCGCCCAAGGTCTCGAGCTCGGCGAACTGGGCGCGGTCGTTGGCGTCGGCGATCGAGCCCGGCCGCAAGCCGTCGCCGAGCGAGAATGACACGTCGTATTTGCGCATGATGTCGCAGATCTCGTCGAAGCGCTCGTAGAGGAAGCTCTCCTTGTGACGGGAGAGGCACCACTTCGCCATTATGGAACCACCTCGCGACACAATCCCGGTGACGCGGTTGGCGGTGAGGTGGATGTAGCCGAGCCGCACGCCCGCATGGATGGTGAAATAGTCCACACCCTGTTCGCACTGCTCAATAAGCGTGTCCCTGTAGCACTCCCAATCGAGCTTGACCGGGTCGCCGTTGACCTTCTCCAGCGCCTGGTAGATCGGCACGGTGCCGATCGGCACCGGCGCGTTGCGGATGATCCATTCGCGCGTGGTGTGGATATTGCGGCCGGTGGAGAGATCCATCACCGTGTCGGCGCCCCAGCGGATCGCCCACACCATCTTCTCCACCTCTTCCTCGACCGAAGATGTCACCGCCGAGTTGCCGATATTGGCGTTGATCTTGGTGAGGAAGTTCCGGCCGATGATCATCGGCTCGAGCTCGGCGTGGTTGATGTTGGAGGGAATGATGGCGCGCCCGCGCGCGACCTCGCTGCGCACGAATTCCGGCGTGACGAAGGCCGGCACCGCGGCGCCGAAGCTCTCGCCGTCGGCGAGCGCGGCCTCGGCGCGCTCGAGTTTAAGCTTGCGGCCGAGATTCTCGCGCTCGGCGATGTAGACCATCTCCTTGGTGATGACTCCGGCGCGCGCCCATTCCAGTTGCGTCACCGGATTGCCATTCGCTGCGCGCAGCGGGCGATGGGTGGTGGGAAAGTTGCGCGCGACGTGCTTGCCGCTGACGTTGCCGTTGTCCACGGGCTGGATCGAGCGCCCCTCGTAGTCTTCGACCCCGCCGCGCTCGCGCACCCAAGCGAGGCGCGTGCGCGCGAGCCCCTGCTCGACGTCGATGGTCACATCGGGATCGGTATAGGGGCCGGTGGTGTCGTAAACCGGAATCGGCGGCTCGGCCGCGGCCTCGGTGAGCGCGATCTCGCGCACGGGCACGCGCAGCTCGGGCGCGCCGTCGGGCCGCGCATAGATCTTGCGCGAAGCCGGCAGCGGTCCGGTCGTGACCTTGGGGGTCGCGATGTTGGGGTCGTGGATGTTCATCGTGTTGCTCCCGTTACGGGTTCGCGGAAGTAGCCGTAGAAGCACAGCACCGCGCCGATCACCAGCCAGATGATGCCGGCGACGACGAGGCTCCTCGGGTTGACCAGAAACCAGCGGATGGCTGCCTCTGTCCCTTGCGGCCAGATGATGCGCTGCGCGCCGCCGATCGCGGCGAGCCAGCCGAAGATGGTGATGAGCACGCGCCAGTCGGCCGCCCACACATTATGATTGAGCAGGATTGCGACGCCCGCGGTCATGGCGAAAAGGCCGGTGAGATAGATGAGCGCCGGGCTGCGCACGAACTCCTCGCTCAGCGCACGGTAGACGGCGCCATTCACCAATACGCCGATGGCGACGGCGAGGACGACCGGGCCGAGGAGCCTGGCGAGAAAGAGCGAGATGCGCGGGGAGACTACTGTTGCCATGTCCTGTCCCTTCGCCGGCATGACCCGGATCAGGTTCAAAGGGTCCCCGCGGTATCGACTGGCGGGTCTCTCAGCTCCTTGACCGGAGCTCCCCTCGGAACACCCGGTAATGTAGGCCCGCCGGGGCGGGTGTCAACGCGTGCGCTGCAGCGAACTTGAGGTGATCTGCCTGTCCCGCCGCAGGGGCGGGATGAGCGCGGATTTGATCAAGATCAAAGCCTCTCACAGCCGCGCCGAGCATCATGGCTCCCCAACGCGATAAGGAGTCATTCATGCCCATCGACACGATCGTCGTCGTCCTCATGGCCGCCGCCTTCGGCATTTTTGCCGCCACTTTGTATTGGGCGGATCTGCGCACGCGCGGGCTGACCAGGTAGCGCGTCGGCCTTTAGCTGTGGCCTCAATGCCTGCTCACCCGCAGCCGCCGCTTCGGCATTGCCCGCTTTGCGGCATCGCAATGCTGAGCAGCAAGTCGGACGAGCAGAGCGCGCAGTTCGACACGTTTTCGTGTCTCAACTGCAAAACCACCATTACGCTTGCTCCTCCGCCGAAGCGGCCGAAGCCGAACCAGTGAGCGCTGCGGCAATCTTTTTTCATCGCTAAAGGGGAACTCCCAAGGTGGTCGTGAGGCTCGCCATCCTTCTTCTGCTCGTCGCAACATCGTCGAGCTTGGCCGAAGACAACAGCTCCAGTCCGCTGGAGCAGCGCGGCCGTGCTCTGGCGGAAAGCATGTGCTCGCAATGTCATGCCGTCGGCAGGAGTGGCGAGAGTCCGCACGTTGGTGCCCCCGCCTTTCGCGCGCTTGATCGTCGCGTGGATCTTGATTCTTTCATGGAGCGATTGCGCGAAGGGCTCACGGTCGGCCATCCGGATATGCCGACGTTTCGTTTCACGCGTGAGGACGCGCGGGCGTTCCTGCTTTATCTGAGGTCCATTCAGGCGCAGTAGGTGCATGCTGAACCGATCCGACGTATCACGACCGTTAGGCCGACCTCGCTCGGGGGCAAATGTTCGCAGCTTTCTTCGACCACTGATCGTCGCATGGCCCGCGGCCGGCCTCGTCGTCGGGCTCGCGGCGCAGTTTTCCGGATGGGGGCATTGGGCTTCCCCGATATGGGCCGCCGCTACAGTTCCGGTCCTGCTCGCGCTGGTGGCGGAGATCGTCATCAGCTTGCGCCGCGGCGACGTCGGGTTGGATATCGTGGCCGCACTGTCGATGCTGGCGGCGCTCCTCTTTGCCGAATACCTCGCCGCCGTCGTGGTCGCTTTGATGTATGCCGGCGGGCAATACCTCGAGGACTTTGCCGAGCGTCGCGCAAGTCGAGAGATGACAGCGCTCCTCGCCCGGGTCCCGCACACGGCGGTCCGCCAGCGCAACGGCCGGCTCGAAGAGGTCGACTTGGACGTGATCGAGCCCGACGATCGCCTCGTGGTCCGGAAAGGCGACGTGGTCCCGGTCGACGGGGCGGTCATAGAAGGCTTGGCCGTTCTCGATCAGTCCGCCTTGACCGGCGAATCCATCCCCGTCCAGCAGAAGGTCGGCGACAGCGTCATGAGCGGGGCGACCAACGTCGGCGAGGCCTTCCATCTGCTGACGACGAGGCGCGCGGCCGAGAGCACCTATGCCGGCATCGTCCGTCTGGTCGAAACGGCCCAGCGCTCGCACGCGCCGATGTCGCGCCTCGCCGATCGATACGCCATGGTGTTCCTGGCGGCGACCATCGCGCTCGCGGGAGCATCTTGGCTCTGGAGCGGGGACCCTATCCGGGCCGTGGCCGTGCTCGTGGTGGCGACGCCTTGCCCACTCATCCTCGCCGTACCGGTGGCGATCGTCTCCGGCGTGTCGCGAGCCGCCAAGCACGGCATCCTGGTCAAGGGCGGCCGAGCGCTCGAGATCTTGGCGCGGGTGCGCGCGCTGGTGATCGACAAGACCGGCACGTTGACGCACGGTCGGGCACATATCGTCGCGACCGATGTCGTTGCCGACGTGTCCGCTGATGAAATTCTGCGGCTCGCGGCCTCGCTCGACCAGGCTTCCAAGCACATCATGGCGCAGACCATCGTCGAAGATGCCCGAAGCAAGGGGCTCGAGCTCGCGATCCCCAGTAATGTCGTTGAGACGCCGGGCGAAGGCATCGAAGGTTGCGTGGATGGCCATCATGTGATCGTCGGCGGGCTTCGCTTCGTCAGCGGCAAGATCGGCGCAACGAGCCTGTCTCGATTGCACACGCAACGGCCTCCTGGAAGCGTCGCGGTGGCGGTGGGGATGGATGCGAGGCTTGTCGGAATGTTGATTCTCGTCGACCGGCTGCGGGCGGGGACCGAGGCCTTGCTGCGCGATCTCAAATCGCTTGGCCTCGAACGGATCGTCCTCGCCACCGGCGACCGCCGCGACGTGGCGGAGACGGTGGTCAGGGGCCTGCCGATTGATGCGGTCAGATGGGAGCTCAGCCCGGACCAAAAAACCTTGGTCGTGTTGTCGGAGCGAAAAAACGGCCCGGTCATGATGATCGGCGATGGCATCAACGACGCACCGGCGCTGGCTGCCGCCGATCTCGGCATGGCCATGGGGGCCAAGGGTGCCGCGGCATCCGCCGAAGCCGCCGACGTCGTCCTGCTGGTGGATCAACTGGATCGCGTGTTGCCGGCAATCAGGATTGCGCGCCGATCACGCTTTATCGCGCTGGAAAGCGTCTATGCAGGTTGGGTCTGTCGGTCCTCGGAATGATCGCGGCGGCGCTCGGCCACATAACCCCGGTGCAAGGCGCCATCTTCCAAGAAGTGATTGATATTGCTGTTATTCTCAATGCGTTGCGGGCGCTGCACGATCGCCAGGTCTAGCCGCCGGGGGTTCATTACTTGGGCTGCAATTGATTCAGATCATAATCGCTCGCTGCGGCTGCGCTTATCAATCGGCCATCGCACTCACAGCAGGTGACCAGCGCCATGACAAAGCCCATCCCCGACAAAGCGGAGGTCTCGCTCGAATATCCCGACAAGCTCTATATTGGAACATTCGAGCGAACGTCGCGTTTCGATGCCCACCTTGATGCGACCGGAATTTCGCTCAGCCTGCACCGCACAGGCGCCGCCGACATACGCAAGACCGTTCGCATGCATTTCCACTATGGGCTGTTTGCGGACATCCTCCAGGATCTGGCAAAAACAGTGTCTTCCGTGCCGCCGGCCGATGCGGCACACCGCGATGCATTGCGGGAAGCGGCAAAGGCCCTCTATCGGGCGCTCAATCCTCGTCGCAACGACAAAGACGACATCGCCCAGATGACGCCCGAGGAGGAGGTGCTCCTGCTGCACGTGATGGAATGAGGAGCGAACGCGCTGCGGTCTGAGCGAAAGAGCTGGTCGGTCGTGTGATTACGGCATGGGAGCGTGACATGAAATCTTTGGCGGTGGGACTGAGCGCGCTTGTACTCGTTGCTGCCACGGGCGTTTCGCTCACGATCGGCAATGTCGCGGCACAGTCGACGCGGCCCTATGCGGGGCTGCAGGCCCGCCCGATCAAGGCACTGTCGGCTGAACAAATCGCCGACCTGAAAGCCGGGCGAGGAATGAGTTTGGCGCTTGCCGCCGAATTGAACGGCTATCCGGGACCGCGCCACGTCTTAGAGCTTGGTGAGCAACTCGGGCTGACGGACCGGCAGCGCGGAGACGTGCAGCGGTTGTTCGACCAAATGACCGCCGAAGTTGTTCTCATCGGGGAAAAGCTCATTTCTCAGGAAGCCGAGCTTGACCGACTGTTTGCACGCCGGGTGGTGACCCCGAGCGGTCTCGACTCGGCAACGGCCGCCATCGGGGTGACCCAGGCCGAGCTTCGCAAGGCTCACCTGAAATATCATTTGCTGACGTCGGAGCTGCTCACACCGGCGCAGATGCAGCACTATGCGCAATTGCGCGGTTATGCCGAGGAGAATTCCGGCACCGAGCACAGGCCGAACCATTGACTGACCGACGGGAG
>Ga0209647_1000805_pt1 | contig 28623 bp, 27 predicted proteins | sample GraSoi_2013_60cm_FD_185827 | JGI IMG/M metagenome (GOLD analysis project Ga0209647, IMG submission 185827) | Grasslands soil microbial communities from the Angelo Coastal Reserve, California, USA - Sample 9_17_2013_60cm (SPAdes) (version 2) | ecosystem: Environmental > Terrestrial > Soil >... | reverse complement strand
GATCGGCTTCAACTAGCGACTTACCCACAATCGCCTTTTTCCGGGCCAGCACGCTGCTGCGACGTAACGGACCTGTACCAGGCATTCTCGCAACGCACTGGCCCGGGGCGATTATGGATAAGTCTGGACTCCGGTTTGTTGCCCACTTAATTGACAGAACAACCAAGAAACCCAGCAGAAAAAACCAACTAAAAGACGCAGAACTACAATTTAGACCTGTCCATTCAGAGGGGTCACGCCACCGAGAGCTCGATCATGATCAATCTTGTATTAAAATGGAGAATGGACTAACCCCAGAATTTCGCGGGCGTCCTGGTGTCCGCGCCTGGTTAGTAAAGTTTAGCTTTCCAAACAACTAGCCGAAAGTACGGCGAGAGACCTCCAAGATGACCAGCGTTGGAAATACGACGAGTTGTCCCCTGTCCAATTGCTGGAAAAGTTGAGTCTTCATGAGTATCTGGTGAACAGCGATGAACTCGAACGCGCCGAACACTTGGCCACGCTTCCGTCCGGCGATCACTTATGTTGCTTGGCTTATTTTGGCTCTCGGGATGCCATTTTGGCTACTCATTGTCTTGGCAATAGGGGTGCCGCTGTCAACAGTATCTACGGTGCTAGCCGACACCGACATTCTACGATCCGTGCGGTGGCGACGTCAGTATGAATTAAGTATCGATCGGCTCATCCGCTCTAAAAGTAGGCTTTCCGGGCGAGACAATTCCAAATGACATTGCCGGACAGTTCGTCGTACGAAAAGACGAAGCTGCGGCTGGCCTTTGTCATCGATCCGTATTGGAAATATTTATGGCGATTTAGCCGTTTTAGGGCGACACTAGTTTAACCGCCGCATTTGGCCGTGCCGCTCCGCTCCGAAGCGCGCTAAACACATACCAAGTGTTGGCTTGACATCTTGATATTATTGAGAGCAAATCCATAACCTAGAAATAATCGGGTTTTGATCAGCATAGATTAAATCTTCCGAATTAGAGTACCCCCAAAAATGAAGCGTTTAGCGTCCTCCCTTCTAGCTGTCGTCTTTACTTGCGTCAGCGTCCTGGCCCAGCAGAAAACTGTGACCATCGCAACGGTCAACAACCCGGATATGATTGAGCTTAAGAAGCTTTCTCCGAAGTTCGAGGAGAAGAACCCGGATATAAAGCTGAATTGGGTGATCGTTGAGGAGAATGTGCTGCGTCAACGAGTCACGACCGACGTGTCGACCGGCAGCGGTCAGTTCGACATTGTTTTTATCGGTCTGTATGAAACTCCGATTTTTGCGAAGCGTGGTTGGCTGCGACCCATGGGAAATTTACCGGCCGACTTCGACCTCGAAGACGTCTTCAAATCGCTCCGAGATGGACTTTCTTACGACGGAAAGCTGTATGCTCTGCCGTTTTACGGTGAGAGTTCCATGTTGATGTACCGAAAAGATCTCTTGGAGGAGAAGGGTCTGAAGATGCCCGAACAGCCCAAGTATGAGGACATCAAAAAGATTGCCGACGCGTTAACGGACAAATCCAAAGGGGTCTACGGCATCACGTTGCGCGGCAAGCCAGGCTGGGGAGAAAATATGGCCTTTCTCGGCACGTTGATCAACACGTCTGGCGGCACCTGGTTTGACATGAAGTGGAATCCTACGCTCGACACCCCGGAGTGGAAGAAGGCGATCACCTTCTATGTTGATCTCATGAAGGCAGACGGGCCCCCCGGGGCGAGTGCAAATGGGTTTAATGAAAATCTGACCTTAATGACAAGCGGCAAGGCGGCCATGTGGATCGATGCGACCGTGGCGGGCAGTATGCTTGAAAATCCGAAAGAATCGCAGGTAGCTGGTAAGATGGGTTACGCTCCCAGCCCCATTGAGGCCACGCCGAATGGGTCGCACTGGCTCTGGTCCTGGGCGTTTGCCATCCCCAAGGCCGCCAAACAAGCCGAGGCGGCGGAGAAATTCGCTGTGTGGGCCACTTCGAAAGATTATATCAAGCTGGTCGCGGAGGACGTCGGCTGGTCTCGAGTTCCGCCCGGAACGAGAAAGTCGACGTACGACAATCCTGAATATCAAAAGTCGCCCTTCGCTGCCGCTACGCTCCAGGCGATGCAAAGCGCCGACCCAACGAATCCAGCCATTAAGCCTGTGCCCTACACGGGCATTCAGTTTGTGGGCATCCCGGAATTTCAATCGTTCGGCACAGTAGTGGGCCAGAATATTTCGGGTGCGTTGGCGGGTAAAGCGTCAGTCGATCAAGTATTGAAAGAGAGCCAGGCCGCGGTTGGCCGCGCTGTCAAACAAGCAGGCTACCCGAAGTAGGGTTATTTGAACAGAGACCGGCTTCGTGTTAAGCGTCGCGAGCCGATCGCCGACTGACTAAAACCTATGAGCGTAGCAACCCAACCTCCAGTTGCGGCGCCGGCAGCGGCGTCAGTGAGCGCGGACAAACCCAACATGCTGCTGGCGCTATTACAGGCGCCGTCGGTGATCGCGTTATTCCTGTGGATGATCGTTCCGCTGTTGATGACGATCTACTTCTCGTTCATTAGGTTTAGTCTTTTAAACCCGGACATAAGCGGCTTTGCCGGAATCGAGAACTATCAGTTTCTCACGGAAGATGAATCCTTTTGGCCTGCGATAATCAACACCGTCATACTGATGGGAGCGGTGTTGATCATCACGACCGTGTTAGGGACCCTTTTAGCGGTCCTCTATGATCGGAAATTTTTCGGTAAAAATGTGGCAACCTTGTTGGTGATCGCGCCGTTCTTTGTCATGCCGACGGTGAGCGCGCTGATCTGGAAGAATTTCATCATGCATCCGGTTTACGGACTGTGTGCGTTCGTTCTGCAAAAGTTTGGCTTTCACGCCATTGACTGGTTTGGCGAGTATCCACTCGCTTCGGTTATCATTATCATTGCCTGGGAATGGCTTCCCTTTGCTTTTCTGATCCTTTACACCTCGCTCAAATCTCTGGATAACGAACAGAAGGAAGCTGCGGCGATCGATGGAGCAAGTCCGATTCAACTTTTCTTCTACATCGTTGTTCCGCACCTGAAACGCGCGACCGGAGTCGTTGTAATGATCGAGACGATCTTTCTGCTCTCGATTTTTGCAGAGATCTACACGACAACCTCCGGCGGTCCCGGACACGCCACCACTAACCTGGCCTTTCTGATCTATTCATTGGGTCTTCAACAATTTAATGTCGGCATCGGATCGGCTGGCGGTATTCTCGCAGTGATCCTTGCGAATATTGTCGCCTATTTCTTGGTCAAGATGCTGGCTCAAAATCTCAAGGGCCGCTGACATGAAAAAGTACGAGAATCTGATATTCGGAATCGTGGCGTGGATCGTCGCAGTGATCATCTTCTTTCCGATCTTCTGGATGGCAATCACGGCTTTCAAAACCGAGCAGGGCGCTTATTCCCCTGATCTGATCTTTGTCCCGACACTTGACTCGTTTAAGGAGGTCTTTTCCCGGAGTAACTATTTAGGGTTCATGATGAACTCCATCTACGTCTCGGTTGGTTCGACTTTAGTCTGCCTTATTTTTGCTATTCCAGCCGCCTACAAGATGTCGTTCTTCCCGACGCCGAAGACGCAGTCGACCTTGCTTTGGATGTTGTCGACGAAGATGATGCCCGCAGTGGGCGTACTGGTTCCGATTTACTTTCTATTCCGGACTTTTGGCCTGTTAGACACCGTGGTGGGCTTGATCATTATTTACACACTGATGAATCTGCCGATTGCGATCTGGATGTCCTACACATACTTCTGTGAAATTCCGGCGGCGATTCTGGAAGCGGGTCGGATCGACGGGGCAAGCGTATGGGAGGAACTTTGGCACCTTTTGCGTCCTATGAGTTTGCCGGGTCTTTCTTCTACCGCGCTGATCCTGATTATTTTCGCCTGGAACGAGGCATTTTGGAGCATCAACCTTACGAGTGCTAACGCTGCGCCATTGACCGCGTTTATCGCCTCCTATTCGAGTCCGGAAGGCCTGTTTTGGGCGAAGCTATCCGCCGCATCGCTCCTTGCGGTGGCTCCGATCATGGTTCTCGGATGGCTCACGCAAAAACAGCTCGTCCAAGGATTGACCTTCGGCGCAGTGAAGTAAGCTCACGCTTTCGTAACCGGGGGGCGACCATCCGCCATTGTCGCGGACAAAGCGCCGCTCATTTGTATCGAGCGATTATGGAGGGCGTCGCGTTTGTCTCAATGAGGAACATGACTTGATGCAGTCACACGGATGCCACCTCGATCGAATGGTAACTGCGGCGGGCCGAGCAAAGACCCGTCTGTGGCTCGAGATTAAGGCGAGCATTTATGATTGCCCGATTTTGGCCCCCCGGCGCGCCGGAGTGTGGTGTGCTCGGTTGGGCGATGCTTGCGGGCCTCGCGGTTGGGCTTTTTTTCGAACCTCGAGTCAGTGGTTTCTGAGCTCTTCCGGTATGATGGCGAGATCGCGCCGAACCGAGCCTGGTCGGAACGATGCCAGAAGACGCAATCATTCTTTAATGGTCTTTTTAGGAGCAGCAAGCAATTTTGGGATCGGCTTGAAAGTTAGAATAAGCGTAGACTAACAACCTCTCGCTTCATCGGAGATGGATCCATCATCGCCAAGACAGGAAGAAAAGTTGGAAGTCGCCGTACGTGCAGCGTGGCTCTATTACGTCGCCGGCAACACCCAGCACGAGATAGCACAAAAGCTGCAAATCGCACGGACAACCGCTCAGCGCCTGGTGGCATTGGCGGTTGAGCGAGGCCTCGTCAAGGTACGGGTAAACCATAAGGTTGCCAGCTGCCTGGAATTGGCGATAGCCTTACGTCAACGACATAGCCTCGTTCTTTGCGAGGTGGTTCCGGTAAATGCGGATTCCATTGACCAGGTTCTACGGAAGATTGCGGTGGCCGGAGCTCAGGTCATGGAGAGTTACCTGAGCGACATCGAACCAAAAATCATTGCGCTAAGCTCAGGTCAAACAATCAAGGCGGTGACGCGGGTGCAGTCGGGGATTATCTCGGCTGGACGTTTAGCCGGACAGGTGAACTCGTCCGCGTACGCAGCCAGGAGAGGGTGACGAGCATTCAATTGCCGCGCCCCTCGAAAAAGCCGGTAATTGCATTCACCGGCGGTGCCCACAAAGCCGAGGCAGTACTCGGCGCGCTGCGTGGGCAATGGATCAACGGACTGATCATAGATGAGACATGCGCCCGTACCATCCTTGCAACTGAATAAGAGCTTTTTGCCAGAGCTAATTGGGCGCGTCCGATGAACTATTTCGCTACCGCCCTTCTCTTATTTCAGCTGGCCTCGGCGGGCTTTGCCAGAATTACAGAGAGAAACCCGGTTTCACCAAACGGACAAGTTAGAATTGCGCCAGATTCTGGATTCGACACGGATGTCGCCGCAAGATTTAGAATCAGGAAACTCAAAAAGCTCAGTCTGAGCCAGCGACACGCTGAGTTTCAAACACGAATTGATGCGAGTCGATTGGCTCTGGACATATGAGCCGGTCCTCGATTTCAAATCTACACTATTTTTGATAACCGGCTTGTTTGACGGCGCGGCCAACCGCAGCCTGGCTCTCTTTCAAGGCTTGATCGACGTTCGTTTTACCCGCCAACACTCCCGAGATATTCTGGCCCACTACTGTGCCGAAGGATTGAAACTCCGGGATGCCGACAAACTGGACGCCGGTGTATGGCACCGGCTTAATGCAGGGTTTGGTCGGGTCGGCCGTCTGCATGGCATTTAAGGTTACGGGGGCAAACGGGGCTGCTTTTTGATAATCCGGATTTTCGTAGGTCGATTTGCGCGTACCCGGTGGCACCGTGGCCCAGCCCTCATCCTCGGCTACCAGCTTGATGTAATCCTTGGAGGTGGCCCACTCGGCAAAATGCTGGGCGGCTTCGGGCTGCTTGGCCTTTTGGGGGATGGCAAAGGCCCAGCTCCACAGCCAGCGCGAGCCGTTGGGCGTCACGGCAATGGGCGCGTTGGCAAAGGCCACTTTGTCAGATACCTGCGACTGGCTTTTGTCGTACAAGGGGCCGGCGCCCGAAGTAGCGTCGATCCACAGGGCCGCCTTGCCGCTGGCAAACAACGTCAGGTTTTCATTGAAGCCGTTGGCGCTGGCTCCCGGTGGCCCGTCGGCTTTCATGAGGTCCACGTAAAACGTGATGGCTTTCTTCCACTCCGGGGTATCGATGGTGGGGTTCCACTTTTCGTCAAACCAGGTGCACCCAAAGGTGTTGAGGAGGGTGTCGACATAGGCCATGTTTTCGCCCCATCCCGGTTTGCCCCGCAAGGTGATGCCGTAAATGCCTTTGGCTTTGTCAGTCAACGCGTCGGCAAACTTCTTAATGTCGTCGTAAGTGGGCTGCTCTGGCATGGTCAAGCCCTTAGCCTCCAAGAGGTCCTTGCGGTACATGAGCATTGAGCTCTCCCCGTAAAAGGGCAAGGCGTAGAGCTTGCCTTCGTAAGACAAGCCATCGCGGATGCCTTTAAAGACATCCTCTAGGTCGTAGTCTGCCGGCAGGTTGGCCATTTCCTTCAGCCAGCCACGTTTGGCAAAAATGGGCGTTTCGTACAGGCCGATGAACACAAGGTCAAACTGGCCGCTGCCGGTCGATACGTCGGTGGTGACGCGCTGGCGCAAGACGTTTTCTTCCACCACTACCCAGTTCAATTTGATGTCCGGGTTTGCGGCTTCGAATTTGGGTGAGAGCTTTTTGAGCTCAATCATTGCTGGGTTGTTGACCGTCGCGATGGTCACTGTCTTCTGCTCAGCGATGGCGCTAGCGCCAGTGAACAGGACGGTTACAAAGATTGCGAGATGCCTTTTCATAGTTCTTGGGGGGGTATCGGTTGGTTTATCTTTCGTGGAGATTGGCGGGTCCTACAACATTGCTGCTTTAACCAGCACTGGCAAATTGCCTTATCACTGACGAGAACACTGCACACAAAATTCTTGAGTGATCGCTTGACTGAACCGCGGTGTTCGGGTCGGTCACGTCCTTGGTGATTACCTTGGGAGCGGTCTGATTGTTCCAAGATCCTTCCAAAAGAGAGGTATGGATTCCGTACTTCGGCATAAGAGATCCTCAATTGACCGAACCAAGTGTCGGGCCGTCGATGATATACTTTTGAACGAAGAAGGTCAGAAACAGGATCGTCGCTCCGGCGCACACTTTATCTTTCTTAGTAAATCGTTTAAAAAATGTTAACGCAAGCTTTTAGTTTAATTTTTTGAGGTTGCGAATCGTTCTTCCTTCAGTAATCCTCGAGAGAGTGCAGAAGAAAAGTGAGCGGCCTACCGAGCATCGCCGCCCGACGATTCACGACGTGGCTCGGGCCGCCGCTGTTTCGACCGCCACCGTGTCAAATGTTCTCAGGGGCACTCGCTTCGTTCGCGCAGAACTTCAGCAGAGAGTCCAGGAGGCCGTCGCTTCCCTGCACTACACTCCTAATCCGCTGGCAATGGGTCTGCGTGCGCAAAGATCGGGTACGATTGGCGTCGTTGTGCCTGATATAACGATCGGCTTTTTCGCCGCCATCGTTCGGCGGATCGAAATGCGTGCCGCCTATACCGATTATCAGATTCTCCTAGCAGACAGTCAGGAAGACCCCCAATGGGAGCAGAAACGAGTGGCGGCCCTCATCAACCGTCACATCGAGGGTTTGATCGTTATTCCTTGTCGCGATGACTCACCTGCACTCTCAGATCTGCGGAGCAGCAAAATCCCAATTATCCTTGTTGATCGCGTGGGACAAGACAATCGTTTCGACAGCGTTTCGGCAAACAATGCCGAAGCCAGCCGCGAAGGAACCCAGCATTTAATCTCATTAGGCCATCGCAGAATCACTTTGTTGGCAAGCGATGCCGGCCTTCGCAATATCAAAGAGCGGATAGAGGGCTACCGCGAAGCACTTCTTAGCGCGAATCTTTCAAAATTTGAGCAAATCGTCATGGCAGGCCGCAACGACGTTGAAAGTGCGAAGCGAGCACTGGAACCGATATTGTTAAAGCGGCATAGAGCTTCCGCGATTTTCGCGGCAACCGAGTTTATGACATTGGGAGCGCTCAAACTTATCTGGCAGATTGGGCTAAATTTACCAAAAGATATTTCATTGTTGGCATTCGATGATTCCGAATGGCTCACCGCCTTGAGGCCGTTCATTTCGACGGTGAGCCAACCGGCCGATGAGTTTGCTGATGAAGCTTGGGCCACTCTGATGACCCGACTCAGTAAAGATCGCTCACCCAAACTGCACAGTGAGGTGCACTGCAGCTTGATTCCTCGCGAATCGACAGTAAAATACCGACCGTAGAGATTCTAGCTACGCGGCGAATCCTCTTTGGATGGTGCGTGAGTCAGCGATATGTTTCAACCGATCACTGACACCAAGCGGTACAAAATAGCAGCCGACCACATCGACGTTTTGTCGGTTGAGAGGTGCCAGGAGCTGATGGGCTACGTTGCACAATTTAAAGGCGTAAGCTGATTCCGTACTTCGCGATTACGCTTTTTGCGGGAGTTCGCCCAGGTCCAAACGGAGAGCTGGCAAAGCTTGCCGAACATGCAGAACTGGTTTCGCTGGAAAACAGGTCGCTTCGAATAACGGCGCCTATTTCCACACCGACCGTTACACCGATCACGAGTCCCGCTGTTGAAGAACTTGTTCAAGATCGAAGCTTTCCTCAAAAAGCAGAAGAGCCGCCGAAAACCGATGCGCTAGGATTCGGAGCAACTTATCCACATGTGTGCCGGTCTCTTGGCTTGCAACCCGGATATTATTTTGGTCAGAATTATTTCCCTTCTGCATAGTTGGCCTATGCGGGTGAGGTCGTCCTCGGCGGAAGTTTCTAGCTTTTGCTGAGGGCGCGCTTTGCAGGAGAGCCGAAAGGCAAGGGGTCGACGCGCTACGATGCCGAAGCCTAGAAAAATTGTGAATAGCTGGTGCGGGAAGTGCGTCTTTTAGACTGGTTTCTCAGAAAAGAGAGCCACAGCAATAGAAATTCAGCCAGCACTAGCCGGGAAGAGTTCGTCGCGACTTTTCCCGGCGCATTGTTTTATTGAACCGCCAGATTGGCAAACAAGCTCCAAGGCGTTTGCCCGAAGTATGGAGCGAGTGGACCCCATCCGGCGAAGCCATCAGAAAGCGCTCAGGGCGCTGACAACCTTCACCGGGGTATCGTCTTTTTGTCTTGTAGAACCTCTCCAAGTAACTGTACCGCCTCATATAGCAGCTTGGATGCTTTTGAGACTAATTCGCTTTGTCGTTCGCTCTGCTCCTTAGCCAAATCTACCGCAAAGGACGCCGCCGTCAGGCCTTCAAAGCCTTTATGGAGCTTTCCTGCTTACGATTGTGGTGGTGCCGCCGGCGAGGTGATTAGCGGATGGCCGTGCGTGACCGATTCGCTCATCCATGTGGATCCGCCTAAGTTGTCAATCATTGCATTCTAAAAGTCTTCTTGCTCGAGAAACCTATCCAATACAAGATTTATGTTAACCCCCGAAACAATGAGTGCTCAACTCAACGCAGCAAACCTCAATCTACTCGATCCAAAAATTCAGGTTCCAAAGTATGACCGGCAGAAAGTCGGTCAGTCAATCGTGCATGTCGGAGTGGGCGGTTTCCATCGTGCGCATCAAGCACTTTATACGGATGATCTGCTCCAGCAGGGTGGAGATTCGCACTGGGGCTACTGCGGAGTCGGATTGCTAACGCATGATGTCCGCATCCGCGATGTCATGCTTTCACAAGATTGCCTTTACACACTCGTGGAGCGGAGCTTGGAAGGCGACAAAGCTCGAATCATTGGCTCGATTGTTAACTTTCTTTTCGCGCCGGACGATCCGCAAAAGGTGATTGAACAAATGGCATCTCCCCAGACCCGGATTGTTTCGCTTACGATTACGGAAGGTGGATACTATATCGACCAGTCGACCGGGGAGTTGGACGAGAAGCATCCTGACATTCAATATGATCTCACTCACCCGCATGAACCCCGCTGTTCGTTTGGATATCTCTTGGAGTCCCTCGATCGCAGGCGTATACGCGGGCTTCCGCCGTTCACGTTGATGTCTTGCGACAACATCCAGAGCAATGGTGAAGTTGCCAAGAAGATGCTGACGGCGTTCGCCGAGTTGAGAGATCCCGTTTTTAAGAACTGGCTGACTGAGAAGTGCACATTTCCAAACAGCATGGTCGATCGCATCACTCCCGCAACAACCGATGAGCATCGCACCTTGGTCAAAGAGAAGTTCAGAATCGATGATGGATGGCCAGTAATGACGGAATCCTTTAAACAATGGGTGATCGAAGACCACTTCGTACAAGGCCGACCAGCGTGGGAATTGGTGGGCGCACAGATGACAACTGATGTCTTGCCCTACGAAAAAATGAAACTCCGGCTCCTCAATGCCAGCCACCAGGCGCTCTGCTACATCGGGATGCTACTTGGATATCAGCTCGTGCACGAGACCATGGCTGATCGCGACATCCAGACACTCGTCGAAAAAATGATGGATCACGAAGTGACACCGCTCTTGTCTGAAGTTCCTGGCGTTGACCTGACAGAGTACAAAAAGACCTTGATCGAACGCTTTGCGAATCCGGCGATTCGCGATCAGCTTTCCCGGATCGGAATTTACGGTTCGTCAGGTATACCCAAGTTTGTCCTGCCCTCCATCGAGGAGCAACTGCAACGCAGAGGACCTATAAAGCTGCTTAGCTTTACCGTTGCGTCTTGGTTCCGTTTTCTAGGCGGCTCGGACGAATCGGGCAAGGAAATGCCGATGCTCGATCCCCTGGCCCCGACATTGCGGCAACGCGCGAAGGCTGCGGGGAGAGATGCGCGACAACTTCTCGCCATGCGCGAAATATTCAGCGAAGAATTGGCTAATTCGCGGGCCTTTGTCAAGGAGGTCAGCGATGCGTTGCAGAGCTTTTACGAAAAGGGAGCCAGGTCGACACTAGTAGATAGCATTGCGTAGCCCCTGGGCAATTTTCTGCGTTCGATCTCGAGCGAAAGATTTGGAGGCATATTTCAATAAATTCAACTCGACTTCTTCAGCCTTTTCCAACGCCTCGAGCCCAGCCCGCATATGCGGAGCTTCAATGTTGTAAAGTTCAGGCCAGCGAAGCATGTCGTTTTTCGGATAAGCCTCTCGCAAGCTGCAGCGGCTATTCGCTCGCGAGTCCGGCGAACCCATGGAGGAGCGGTCCCGGCGGATTACCTTGTCCACGACGGGTCTTCGTCCGCCGCGGTGTCACCCGGGGGCGCTGCGTGCCCAACCGCGGTGAATGGCTCCTAGCGCTAACCAATACACAAAATTGTGACGCCTGGAGAGTTCATCAAATCCGATGCCAAGCGGTCCGCTTCAGCAGGATCACGCTCATATAGCTCGAGATTGGCGGCCCAACTTACGCGAAGGCTAAAGCGTTCATATCATTCAGCTCCCTTGCTGGTGAGATCGCTTCGTAAATGTTCCCGTGGAAGAGGCGATCTTGTCCGAGAGGGCCGGTGCCACGGTTTTATTAGGGCGCGTTCCGTGACCTTTCTGGCATTGGAAGCATTGCCCAAGGCGGCCCACCTTCTATAACAAAGGAATCACAAAGGAATCTCGTCTCCGATGCTTATTTTGCCACGAGGTTTGACGATCACCCATCCTGTTTGATCAGTCTCTGTTTCGCAGCCCAAAAGTTCGCCCAACTGATCCAACTTGAAATCGGTGACTTCGTGTTTGTCCGGCCATTTCAGATTGATCCGCGAGCTGCCAGCAGGAACCTCGTTTTTGAAAAAGCTCATTACGATTGCTGAATTCGTTTTCATGTGGCTCCTCCTATTCAATTAATATCGTTGCCAAGCTCTCCTCTGTAAATACGCTTCTTCTGGCCCTGCCCTTATGAGCAGCTCCAACCCGGCTGCGCGGGTGTTTTTCACCGTAGGAACATTCATTAAGTGGTGCAGTCGAGTCTTGGTTTGCTAAGAGGAGGGATGCAACGAGGAGGCTTGGCAAGTAATCCGCTTGCCCAGTGGTGTTTAGCAGTAACTAAACCCGCCTTTCAGCATGGAATCAGACGCTGCGATTTTTTCACTGGTGGCTGGAAGCACTGTGGTGCTTGCAAGACCCCGTTTATGAGAGTGTCACTCTTTTTTCGCCGTCTGAGCCAAGCCTCCTTCGTTGGCTAATCCAAGAAGAGAATGAAAAAGCACAGGCAGACAAAAACCAAGTCCGAAACATCAAAACCTTTACACGAGCCAGAGCCGGATGCGGCCGGAATCGATGTGGGTGCCAATGAAATCTGGGTGGCTGTAGCGCCTGATCGCACCGAGGAGCCGGTCAGAAGATTTGGCGCATTCACTCGGGAGCTCAAAGCCATCGTCCAGTGGCTGCGAAATTGCGGGATTGTTACCGTAGCGATGGAGTCGACGGGTGTTTACTGGATTCCACTCTATCAGCTGCTGGCCGATGCCGGGCTGAAGGTCTGTTTAGTCAACGCCCGGCATGTCAAAAATGTACCGGGTCGCAAAAGTGACGTGCGCGATTGTCAATGGTTGCAGTATCTGCACAGTGTTGGCTTGTTGCGGGCTTCTTATCGACCAGAGCAAGCCATCTGTGCCGCACGGTCCATTTACCGCTACCGGCAAAATCTGCTCACCCAAGCTGCTCAGCATGTCCAGCATATGCAGGCGAGCTTAGATCAAATGAATATTAAGCTCCACCACGTCATCGACGATCTGACGGGAATAACGGGGCTGGCGATCATCGAGGCCATTTTAGACGGTAAGCGAGACCCACAGCAATTGGCCAAGCTTCGCGATCACCGGATCAAAGCTTCGGAAGAAACCATCGTCAAAGCCTTGGAGGGCGATTGGCGAAGCGAACACCTTTTTGTTTTAAGAGTGGCCTGGGAGAATTGGAAGCAGACTCAACACCAAATCCAAAAATGTGATCAACAGCTACTGGAATACACCCGCCAGTTTGAAGCCTGCACCACTATCGCCAAGCCGATCAAGATCGTGCGGTTGAGCCCGGAAGTAGCCGGCTCTCAGCCCGTCGCTGGGTCGAGCAAACCGCGGCGCAAGAAGACTAGTAAGAATGAACCCCAGGGGCCGTGGCGGGAAGAACTCGCTCGCTTCTTTGGCGTTGATTTGACCGCTATCCCAAGCATCAGCGTTCTCACCGGTATTACCTTGATGACCGAGCTGGGCAATGATCTGGGCGCCTTCAAGACTGCTCACCACTTTAGTTCCTGGCTCTGCCTGTGTCCGGATAATGAAACCAGCAGTCGGATCAAGAAAACCGAGGAGGTGCACTCAAGTGAATTGCTTCGCGATTGGCTTCAGCGCGCGCTAACGGACAGGAGCGACGATATCGCGCATTACCTAGCGAATCAAAGACAACGCTTTTTCAATGCGGTTGTTGTTGGTGTCTATGGCGGAAACCCGGAGTGGCATGCGATCTCGTTGAGAAAATCTAAGCTGTTTGACCCTCAGGACCTAAATCAGCGCGTCGCAGAAAGTTTAGGCTTTCTAGCGCTAAGCGGAGCCGAGAATTTATTCGCAATAGATGGGCAGCATCGCGTCGAAGGCGTCAAGCGATTTATTCAGCAGCTGCCGGAAAAGCAGCGGTCGGAGCTACAAGACGAGATCTGCACGATTTTCGTAGCACATAAGACCTCAGCAACCGGGGTCCAGAGGACGCGTAGGTTATTCTCCACCCTAAATAGAACTGCTAAACCCGTCAGCCTCACAGAAATCATTGCTCTGGATGAGGATGACATTGTCGCGATTGTATGCCGTAGCTTGTTGGAGAAGCATCCGCTCTTTCAACAAGGTCGTGTGTCTATCGCTCGCCAAAAATCTATCAGTCCGGACGACCATCGAAGCATCACTTCCCTTGTCGCGCTTTATCAGGCGATGGGCATTTACCTGACACAAGGGAGTGCGAAGCAATGGCAGCGTTTTCGATCAACACGCCCCAGCGAGGAATCTGTGGAGACGTACGTTCAAAAGGCGCACAAGTTTTGGGACAGACTGGCCGAAAGCCTCCCTGAGCTGCAGGCCATTATTCAGCTGCGGCAAGATGAAGATATTCCTGCTACCTTACGCAACCAAGAAGATGGAGGTGATGTGTTGTTCCGACCGATCTTCCCTCCCATGATGATCCGGTGCCTCCGAACAGCCGGAAAGAAAGGTATGAGCGAAAGCGAATTTATAAAAAGATTGTCTCGAATTCCTCGACGTTTGAGTGGTCCACCTTGGAGAGGGCTTCTTTGGGATGGGAACATGATCACACGAAGCAAGAACCAAAAAGTAGCAGAAGCGCTTATCCTCTGGATGATCGGCGTTAACCAGAGGTCCGGCCCTTTGAGGCAGAAGCTTGCCGAAATCCTCAACCGAAATCTCGAAGATTTTCACCTACCCGATCCAATCTCGTCGAAATAGGACAGCAGTAATGAGCTACTGGGTCAATCTGGATAAACGGGCGCGCAGCAATTGTCCGTTTGTGTCGGATTAATGAGGTGTTGGACTTAAGTTTCGTACGTGGGCAGGTGGCGCACATCTATGGTCGGCGAGGGAATAAATCGGTGACGGTGTCGCGCTTAGATGGATACTTTCATGTTCCCCGGCTTCCTGGTGACAGTAAGAAGGAAACAAGCGCTGGAAAAGAACCGACCTTGTTAGAGTGGACTAGAAAGCTGGCTCTTCAGATTCAACCCCACGCTGTGAAGTCGAAAAAACTCCTTCCGTCCGCGATCCTAGCCGTCGCAATTACGACGACGATTACGGCTACGGCCGCCGATCGGTCCCAACTCGAAAAACTCGTTCAGGACTCATCTTCCGATCTCTCCGGCCTAACTAAGTCCGAAATCGACGCAGCCGCTCAGTCTTGATGCAGAATTATATTTTAAGCGAAGAGGAACTAAAGACTTCGGAGAAGCCGCCTCTCTCGGTAAAGGGCACGCTCTAAATCATCATCTCTTAGGCGAGTCAGCAGATAGTTACAGCACCGAATTCGCCTCAGCGCTTGATAGCCTTGCTAAAACCCAAGCCGATGAAGCGCCGACTGCCGGGCCGGGGCAGCCGGCCAATCCAAATGAGCAAAAAACGTCTTCCCCCGCGCCGTATTCAAACACAAATAGTGACAGCCGATTCTTTGCCGGAGTCCATCTGGGCATGAGTATTAAACAGGCCATCGATTACTACAAACAATTCGGCAATGTCGGTGCCATGAAGCACAGCGGAGCGCCTTCCGGTCAAGGAGAAATCGATTTCCGAAATGATACAGTCCCGCAAAGGCGAGTCTACATTACTTTCAGAAAGAGCGATGGAAAGATTCTTTCAGTCACCTATTGGAAGCTCGGGGAGGAGGGAGACATTTTCTACCGAAGAGTTGCAGGCGCTCGTCCGCCTCAACGCAGGTAACGGGCCACTCATGACGAAGCTCATGGAGAAAAGCGAGTTTATGGTCACGACACCTAAACAATACCGACTTCAGCAAAGTGAGTATCAATAGTTCACCGCGGAGCATTCAAACGATTTTCTCCGAAGGCATCGAGTGCTATGTCTGACATTGGGTCGGTCCGGCTTGTTTTTCTTTTCACGATCGATTGATCGCGATGAACATCGAACTTGTCCCGGAGAAATCTTTGAGTGGTCAACCTAACTAAGCTACGAGTGAGTGCAACGTCAGTCGACCAAGCGTGAGCCAATGCGAATTGTTTTGCGTAGACAGAAACTGATGTTCATCGAGACCACAAAGGAACTCTGCTTCTCGATTCGGAACACGGCGGCGGCACTCGGGCCATCGTACCCTGACGCACGCGGATTCAACGAAGCGTTGGACTCGCTAGGAGTCTCGAGCAATGCCGTCACGATGCTGACTCGGGCATAACCTATTTTCATGTGGCGTTGCTCGGCTCGCCCTGTTCGCCGCTGTTGCCGAATGTTGGTGGATTTCCACCAACATTTTCCTTTGGTGCCCCGTTTGTACTTCATTTGCTCGACCGTCTTTGGGTTCCGGTTCGACGCGTCGGGCGTCAGGTCCGGTTCTTTCCGCTTTCCGTCCGGCCGCCCAAATTGCGCCTGACAGGCAGCCCTCTAGACATCAAAAATCGGTCACACTGCGTGCGAGAGTGATTGTGAGTGAGGCGGCTGGATAGGAGTGATGGAACAGATTTCGGGAAGGCTAATTCCGTTGTGCTTCATGCTCATAAAAATCTCTTCCTCTCCTTGTGTTTACTGTCCATTGCTTCCCGCGGCCGCTCGATTCTTATACGGGTTCAGGCTGTCAGGAACGGGGAGTCCTGTGGTTCCATCCACAACCGGGCATTAGCTTCTCTAAAGCTTCTTCATCATGGGGGCAGTTCACAATAACCGTAAACCCTGCCCATATTTATGGGTATGGCTTTTCCTTCCGGAGCACTTAATTCCGACTTCAATTTGAGACCGTATAAAAAAGGGTGCCTTCACTCGAGTATCCATTGGGAGTTACTGGCCGCGACTCGGATATGTAAACGCCTCACAGCGACCGCCTCCGCCCGTGCGATAGCCCTTGCAAACGCACCATATCGTCCTTGCGGTTCAGATTCCCCTCGCGCAATCCAATTGTAAAGGGTCGCGCGCGATGGCCAACCAGATCGCAGCAAGTTTGGTAGCTCAGCCCTTCTTTGATGTGTGCGACTAGCTTTACCTCTAACTGATCGTCTAGCTTGCCCCATTTGGCAAGATCTCCCGGCCTCAACTGTTTGGCTCGCCCATTGCGTTTCGGTGCCTTCATTGTCTTAATTCGTCCAATCTGGTATCGCCCTTTCATGCTCTTTGGCGAGCCGTTCCTTCTGCATCTGTTTTTTGATCGAGCCCTGACGAAAAGGCTAAACTTGTCAATACGTAAATCGGCGTACTCGCCTTCGCAAACCCCGCTGGACAATCGGTCTAAAAAACTCAAGGATCTAAGGTCGTGGTTATCTGTGTATTGTCGCGAGAGAGTGTCTTGCGAAGACTCATGCCATGTTTGCCCAATTTATTTCAATCAATGTGCTTGCCGACTGCGCTATATGGGGAACGCAGAAGGATGGGAACGTCATGGTTTGCTTGCTTTGCGAAGTTTATTTCGAGCAAATTAACAGAAGTGGTGTCCCCTTGGCGCGTTAGCCATTGGGATATCGGGCTCGAATATAATGGTAAAGAATTTATTTTGAGGATTTGCTTGCAATTAGCCATTTGATTTCCTGTGAGTAGAAACACTTAAATGCGTTAGACCATGCTCATGCTAAAGAGCATATCGATTGTCACTGGTAGGGTTCTCGAAAGTGGGACCGGTCAACCAATTTTCGATGCGAAGATTCGACACCTGCAAAGTCGTCGGTCCACAAACTCCGATGAGCACGGCGCGTTCAAAATACAGATTCCGAACCGCCAAGCGGTCTTAACGACGAAGCTTATTTTTCTAGCAGACGGTTATTGGCCCAGGATTACCAAGTTCGACATAAGGAGGAACTCCGAAGATCTACCAGAAAATTTGCCAGAAGATCGAACCTCCCTCCGACCATTTAAAGCGGAGGGCCCTTGGATATGGAAGCTACTCGCGAGCATGTTGCCTGCTTTGTTGAATTGGTGGCTCGGGTTAACCGCACGAGAACGGGTCCTAACGCTTTGTGTGATAATCTTTCTTTTCTTTCCAGCGCTCATCTTCGCTATCGGGCAAGGTCTTGACGTACCTTTTACGGATGTTGACGAATTTGTTCGAGAGCGGCTCCAGATGCTAGGGCTTCCGCTTTGGAAAATAGCTCCCGTCCGGTACCATTACGTCAAGTCTCGCTACCATTCCGGAGTTACATACATCATTCCAGCGGGAAAATACGACGTAGACCAAGATGTCGTTATTGAAGGGCGCCGACCGGCGATCGACGGAACACAGGGTAGCGACGAGTCGTTGAGCAAACAGACGGCGACGGTTCAAATTGAAAAAGGAACAAGACTTAGTTTTTCGTCAAGAGCGGGAATTCTTTGTTATGGGACTCTTGAAGCAAAGGGTGGCAGCCGTGAGGATGAGCGAATAACTTTTCAGTCCTCACCGCCGGCTCAACGTTGGGCGAACATCACGATTTGGGGTCGAAACACTCGAAACACTAGATTCGACAACTGCGACTTTATTTCGGGCGGCGGTCGACGAATGCTAGATTCGATAGATGGTGAGCCTATGTTAGCTCCAGACGGCCAACTCCGCGGCGGAGCTCTTACGGTGTACGATACAACGATAACCGTTACAGAATGTACGTTTCGGGATTGCCAAGCGGAGTTCGGTGGTGCCGTATACATGCGCAACGCACCCATCACAAAACAGGGATCTTTTCCGCCGCCGCGAGGCTCCGATTTCAGCCACGTGCGAATGGAACAATGTAAGGCGATTTCCAGCACCCCAAAGCAGATGACTGGCGGCGGCGCCGTATTTTTGAAGCAATGCTCACCGCAGTTTACGGATTGTATTTTCTCAGGGAATCAAGTCCAAGGACCTTCTTCCTGCGGGGGCGCACTATACGTCGGACTCAGAGCGAGAGTGGCGATTTCGCATTCTGAATTTTTGGATAACCGAGCTATTGCGGGCGAAGGCGGGGGTATTTACGCGTTAAAATGTGACGATTCGGGACCCGACTATAGTTGTGGTGTGGTCCTTAACACCTGTGCGTTTCGTGGGAATGAGGCGCAAGGCTCGGGGGGGGCCATCGCCGCCAGCAATGCGCGTGTATCGATTGTCAGATGCAGTTTCGAAAATAATGTTGCGAATCCCTTGTACTATGAGCGCGACAAAAAATATTGCGCTAGGGGCGGCGCTGTAAACATAGAGTGGACTGAGCCTTATAGTCCGCAAGTTTCAACGCGAATTGAGGAGTCAAGCTTCACGGGCAACCGTGTGAGCGCTGAAGGTTCCGAGGGAGCGGCAAATGGCTCCTTCGTAGGGGGCGCTCTCCATTACGAGTTTACGACAGCGACGCGGTTCGAAGCTTTGGTTACCAAACAAATTCAGTTTGACAGCAATAAGGCGCCCAAAGGCTGCCATGTGGCCGCATCGAAAGAGTCTAAGCGAATAGCCTGGACAGGCAAGTGGGACAATGAAACTAGGTTCTCTTCGCCGGGCCGCGACGACGCGCGAGCCGAAGAATACTATGGCCAATCACCGAAAGCATATAGTGGAAAGGCGCCGAGACCTCAGATTCAAGACGACCTTGATATAGGTCGAGGCTATTACGATGCGCGTCCTAACGGCCGAGCGATCAATACGATCGTCCTCTATCTTCTCCCGCTTGATGAATTAGATTTGCCGCCATCCCTCACACAGGTCGGTAAATCGTTGCAACGGCACTACGGAAATATGCGTTCCAAGCTCTCTGTCCATTATGTGGTGCTACCCACCGGAAGCATTCACAGATTGGTCCCAGATGACTCCCGTGCCTGGTACTCCGATCACATGTGTTTTCCGGATGGTGCCGAAAATGTTGACGATTGCTCAATAGGCATCGTCCTCGTCGTTCCAGAAGTCAGCGGGTGTTCGACTCAGCAGATCGACACGCTTGCATCCTTGTTATGCGATTTAAGGCGCAGCCATCCGGAGATAGGAACTGAACGGATCTTTGAAGCCAGTTATCTTCGATATCTTTGGAAGTGCAAAAATAGCCAGATCGAGACGCTTGATGCCGCAATTCCTTTACAATGGTCGACCTTGGTTTCTAGATTAGAAGAGGACGGCTTTGAATAGGAGAATATAGACGATGTGCTCTATTTCCCGGTTTTGCTTGATAGCATGTCTGTACAGTTTCCTAGTCGGATGTCACACTGCGGCTGCGAACGACGTGGTAGTGCGAACAGCAGAGGAAGTCGCAAGAGTTAGGTATTCGGGTTGCAGCTATGGAGATGATCCCAGCAAGAATCAGGTAAACTGTGTCCAATTTCTTGGCGCCGTCATTCAAGCGCTTTTACACCGACCCTTGACGGAAACGGAGCGTGATGCCATTTACATCCGGACTCAGTTTCCGGATCTGGCCCTGGCCGTTAAAAGAGGAGACCGAAGGACTGAAGGGGTCGTATACGCCTTAGTAGATGTGATGCGAATTGGCCGGCAAATTGAGCCCGAAGACGCGTCGCCCGGAGATTTCATTCAGTATTGGTTTCGCCGTAATGACGGGAGCTGGATGGGTCATTCCGCTATAATTAGCAAAGTATGGCACGATTCGCGGGGCGTCCCACGGGCTGAAATATTTGGCGCACACAGGTCGATCAATCGAATTGGATTTACCAGTTTCTCAAACGGAGAAGGTTTGGCTTTACAAGGGGTAGATCGCAAGATCTACGTCGCTAGGTTTGAAGCACTGGAGATGTCCAAGCCCTAATCGCCGAGAAGGACCGTGGCCGATCTCGTCTATCCTTCAGCGAGTCACCGAATGCGACTGCCGTGACCGTCAGCAGCTCGCGAGTGCCAAGCAAATAGGGCGGATGATCTCAATACTATGTGGAAGCATGGATTCGGTGCTGTAGGAACAGGCGGCTGGTTTTGATGTTAGCGGTCGGTCAAATCAAAGTCCAAGGGACCGAAATTAAGGAGTTCAAAACCGGCTACTTCTTGGGACAGGGAGAAAAAATGAAAACGCGGTTGCTACTACCCTTGCAGACTTAGCGATCGGCTTTGCTTTGCCGATGGGTGCTGGTAGCGCATCCACTATTCATGCGGCTGCCGGGAACCGAGACAAGAGTAACCGGACCAGAGGTATAACCTGCGGATCGCCCGGTTCCATAGCGATTAATTGATCGAATCGGCCAAAGAACTGATTGTCGTTGGTGATAGTGCACACCCGGTACACCAGCCGACGCAGCGCACAAAACCGACAGGGCGAAAAGCAGATTGTTCCAAAAGCTTGGGCAGCCACCAGAAACACTGCACCTAGAGCAGCGTAAACATTGTAAACGTCGTAACTCAAACTTACGACCTTTACAGTTCCTTCGAGTCAATAGATCACTGCAAGGGGCTTGGCGTGACGCTTACGATCAACCTTGCGCTCCGGTGTACTCGCTGGTGCTCTAAACGTTGAGGCTCCCTCAGAACGTTTATTCGTCAGATTTCCTCCTCCATCCGACGCCGTTATTCTTAAAGCGTAGCTCGCTTTAGGTATTTAACGATTCCAATAGGCGAACTCGGTTCAGCGCTCGTTTGGACATGCATGGAGTTACAATAGAAACGGACAAATGAATTAATGATAAAGAAACTATTCCTTTCGCTCGCCTGTGTGGCGGCACTAACTTTACCAGTCGTTGCCCAGGTACCTACCGGATCCTGGCACGCATCACGCGTTCCTTTGGACCTTGGTGGGGGCTTCGAGGCCCTTGGAAGTGCAGACGTTTCTACACATATGGACAAGGACGCACCCTCTTCGATTTCGTTCAGAGTTACCGCGACGACCCCAAGTGGACATTTAACGTCCACTGTAAGCGGTAACGGCTCGTTCATCCTGGGACCAATGAGCAACGACGGGTACTACTATGTAAATATGAATACCCAGGTAGATCAGCTAGGTACGAATAAAAATGAGCATTCGCAGCAGATGAGACGTGTAGGTATACGCTTTTTAAGTAACGGCGACGTACGATTTCTAAGCGGTAACTTTGATATGGTTCTGCAAAGAGAATAGTGATTGTTTCCCGCTCGCTTCGTACTCCGCGACCTTCACGATGTAGGAAGTAGTTTCCTGACTTAGATCTAGTTCAGGGGGATAGGGACCGTCAGCTTGCGCCGGAACGAGAAAAACCGGCACAGCAATAAATAGGAAGGCGGTCTTCACGTAACGGGGAATATGCAAGCGCTCTTTCTAGCAGTTTCGCCAACTTATACGCAAGAGTAAGGCATTTTTTGGTAGACTAACTTTGACAGTGTTAAGCTGGCTTTAGCTCGCTGGTCCAACCAAATCTTCTGCGCGTTCCAACTCTCGATACAGATGCTGAAGAGCGTTGCCGAAATCATCCTTTTTCTCGGCAATCAGCGTAGCATCGCGGAACCGGTAAACCGCTCGTACGAGGCTACGCATCACCATGTCACGACTCTCGACTGTTCGTCGAAGTCCCGACTCAATCACTTCGCGTTCGGTTTCGAACGTTCGGTCTTCTGGCGTTCCGATCTTCGTTCCGTTCGCTTCCAAGAACTTGCGCAACCGTTGGAGCGTTGCCCACGCGCTCCTTCTGCTTCGCCGATTTGCTTCTAATTCGCCCAAAAGCCTTAAAATCGCATCGGGAGTCACGCCCATGTGCCAGTGTTCAAAGAAACACTATGCTTGTCAAGATTGGGTCACACTGGATAGAATGAAACCGAAGCACCGGCGACGCTATTTTGACACCGTGGCAAAATGCCAAACTGGGGGAACCTAGCGATCGATTCTCGACTGTGCGATGCTCGGATTGCGAATTATTGCTTTTGAAAAAGTAGATCCACCTTGGCAGGGTCAGCCGCAGATTTCAGTGTTATGAAGTCTATCGCGCCACTGACATCAAGACCTTTGCGGCTTTGAAATGTTCTCGTAGCCTTCACCAGGTCGTCGCTTGGCACGAACGCATTTTTCTCACCATCGTAGAAGATCGCTTTTCCCACCTTCAAAAATTTGCCGAATTGGAGATACATTGTGATGTTATAGCCGCGAGCTTCTGCTTCCGAAGGTGCTTTGCCCGCAAGTACATTGCTAGCAAGCGCCGTTAATGCTGGGTCTGAGTCAAATCCCTTCTGAATCGCAGCATTGTATTTCTCAGCCTCCGGCATTGTGATCTTTTTGAGTTTTACTCCTTTGGAGAGTGCTTCTTCGCAGAAAACTGACGTTTGGTAATAAATAGACCCATTCTCTGGTATGAAGAGCAGCGCATAACCTCTTTCGCAATTTCCAGTAAACTGAAATTTACCTGGCGGATCCGTTTTTCCAAGACTCACCGACTTTCCGTCGGGTTGTATACCATCGACGTAGCATGCAACTGGCTGGCTATCGTCCGCGTCCGTAACAGTGATAGGCTGAGCGATCTGAGCTTGCACTACCCCATTGCACACAAGCATGGCCAACAATCCAAAGACCATCAGTAGAATTTGTAAATAGGTTTTCATCGATTCTTAGCGCCGGAGACCGCGTACAAGACGATCCCGATCAAACTGATTGCAAAAATTGCTTCAATAATCTCGAAGTCGTGCTCTGCAATGAACGTCTCGGGAGAAAACTTTACAAAGCGTACCGGTACGACTTGCACGTTCAAGGTTTTACCAGCATCGCCTCGATCTGAGTAATCAAAACTAATTTTGGTATCTTTCTGGGTCGCGCCTTTTATGAGGCGGGCCTGTAATCGAAATCTCCAACCTGGATGGAATTCGGGCAGTCTGTACCGTTCAATGGTCGTCTCTTCATTATTCGGATTGCTTGCAGAGCGGTCTGAAACCTTTGCCGGAGCAATCGGGGTCGTTAAAGGATCGATGAGACGTCCTCGATCTGTTATAATGTAAAACGAAATATCCTTAAAGACCTGATCACGCGTCAGGTTTGTTACTTCATATTTTATCCAAGCTTCCTTCGAATCTCTCGGTGCGATTTGTTTTTGTGAAACGGGAGTATAGAAATAAAAACTACCCCCGTCTGCAGGTGGGGGATCGGCGTTTATCTTGGTGTAATAAACCGTCGGCGATTTCTTGATGGCGTCTGAGAAATAAGTAACGGACCAACAAAGCAGACCAATAAATATCGTAAGTAGAAATGGTACTTCGGTAAGGCTCAGGAAACGCTTTTGTTCGGCAGACTTATTAGATTTGGAGTCCGGTTTGAGGTCTACGCCCACAGGTCGAGGAGGGTAGCAGCGTTGAGGAGAGCTTTGAATTCGAAAATTTCCGACCAAAACCAAATACCCCATTTAGTCCGCCGAATGATCATTCCGTATTGAGTCAAATGTACCACGTGCACATGTTGCCACATCATCAGAAAACAGTAGGGAACAAACACGAAGCGAGACGACGGAGCTAGAACAAAAGCTAAGGCTCTTGCGCTGAGCCTCTGACCAGTAATCTTACAATGCGCGAGAGCCCGCCGACTTCGGTCGGCGGGTTTTTCGTTTTTCGCACAAAGCTTGCTCGGTCGGTAAGATGGCGGAATAATCTTAGCGAAGTATGACTTGGGTTGAAATTCTGGCTGCGTATCCTTTTCTACGGCCCATACTCGACACGTTAAAACCGGTAATCGGAGACGCTTATCACCTGCTTTTGTCGGGCATCCGAGCAAAGCGAAAGGCGAGGGAGTTGCTGACTATGACAAATGCAGCGGTTGAAGCTCAAAGGTCGGCGCCTCACGCGAGCCTGTCGTATCAGCAAAGTGACTGGTCGATCACACTGCCGGGACAGCATCCCTCAGCCTTCAGCTTGCCGCCAGCATCGGAGATGAGACTCAGGTTGGATCAACACCGCTACGAGGCACTCGGGGGAGCGGTGGCGGAAGCCGCGGTCGAACTACGGAACGAAACGAGTTTCCCTGAGGAGCGTCCCAATCAAGATTGGGTGGCTCGGTATATCGAATCCGCAAGCCAGGTTACCGATCAGACCATGCAAGAGCTTTGGGGGAGAATCTTGGCGGGAGAAATCCGGAAACCTGGCACATTTTCCCTCAGGACTCTTCATGTTGTTTCGAACATGTCGCAAGTCGAAGCAAAACTGTTCGAAGCGTTCGGGAAACACGCCGTCCTCTGGAAGTGGTTTGGATTTATTCCTATGGTATCAAACGATGAATTCCTGCGAACCCAACGGATGGGCACAGCCACGGTTCGTATTCTAGCGGACTCGGGACTTGCAGCTGAAACACCAGCTTCCATCAATTTGCTTACGCCTGAAGAGGAATACGGCGCTTTTTTCTATGGTCAGAATCGAATGGTCTATGTTGGGCAAAAATCGCCGCCTGTAAGGGTCGAGCACAATTGTTGGACTTTGACGAGCGCGGGTCTTGAATTGCTCAAGTTGGTCGAACGCGAAGGCGATCCTAGAAACATGCAGCTACTCGTGGAGATCTTTCGCCGATCTGGATTGGAACCAGAAGTGGGCTCCTACGTCATGAAGGCTGATGGAAAGGGTGGAGAATTTACTCCTGACAGCGAGCGGGATGGAGTCGTCGCGACTATTAAGACTTTGGATGGTGAGCGCGACTGATTCGATAGCGTACGGCTGCAATGCATGCTGCTTTTTAAGGCTTCGCCAAACATGCTGACTTTCTGCTGACCTAGCTAGTTTCCCTCGTAAAATGCCCGCCCTGTCACGGCAGAGCGTCTAGAAGCTCACCTTCTCCGCCATCGACTTCGGCAACGCCTATATCGCGAGCTGGAGCGGGCGGAAGATCTGATCGGACCAGGTGGAGATCTTTAGTCTGCCATTCTTCGCAAAATTGGTCCGGCAATTGTAACCGTAATCCTATTCCTCTTCAGCCAACTCGCAGACCTAGGTTTCTGAAACCGATTTATCAATGAGTCCCAAAAAAGAGCAGCCTTCGCCAATACCAATTTCCGATCAGGAAATTCGCGACCGAATCAATCGGGCACTACTGCGATTTACCACGAACGCACAATCCGCATTCTTTATCCATACTGTTGCGGCAACAAAGTATCTTTCTTACCGGTCTGACTTCCTCGGGTGCAATTTTACGGCTTCTTAGAGTTAGAGTAGCCGCTGTCGGCGACTACTTTGATCCACTCGGCTTCCGGTAGTTCTTTAGTGTCATCAGTCGGTGATAGAAGTCGAGGTCACTGCCCGCGTTGGTCACTTCCTGGTCAACAGCTCATCGAAGCCTGCTAGGAAGCTTAGCGGGTCGATTATCAGCTAACCAGGAACATCGAAGTTAGGTGCTGATTTCACCGCAAAGGAAGTAGGCTCAAAGAGAGTTTTCACAGGTTATGAGCAGTTAATCAGAGCGACACCAAAGCAGCTGTATAAACCGAAGAGACTATAAGTTTAGAGGACGCCTTTGCTCTCCAGCCAAACCTCAAGACGGCGGCGCACAAGGACAAGGTGATCCGCCACGCAGCGCTCCAGGCTTCCAGCCGCCGCGCAGATGGTCCGCACGTCCTGAAGCATTGACTCGGGAGCGTTTGGCAGTTTTTCGGCATGCACAAGCAGTCTTTTCTCACCCGGATGGAATTGCCGGTTGGCAGCAAACAAAATGTCAAAGTAGCTAGAAAGCCACGCTGCCACGCGATGGTTGAGACTCACTATGTCTTGTCGTAGGAACGCACCCTGAATTTGCTGCTCGTAGGAGGAGATGATTGCACCCAGAACAGGCAAGTTCTTCTGCACGACGGCCCGAGCCAGTCCCTCGGGGTAGCCTTCAAGCAAGCGCCTCTGCGTACGCGCGAACCAACCGGAACGGTCCCAGAGTGCACGCGAGTGCTCCATGCTATAACAAATTGCAGTCGTGTAACCTAGCGAGGCCTCACACCGATCCAGCCTCGCCGCCAGCTCGTCTTCGATCCAGGCGCATGTCCGGTACATAATCTCCAATTCTGTGTCGTCGGGCTCAATCCACGCGTCTTCGTCTTCCCAGAAGGTGCGGTGCAACTCAAGTCTTTGCGCCCTAGGCTTCAGCAGGCCGTCGCGAACGGCCACGTCAATGGGTCGGCGACCATAGACGTAAAGATCGTAGTCTGAATGCGAATCCGACGTGCCTAAAGCAGCCGAACCTGCCAGTGTCACCGCTTCCACATGTTCAAGCTCCGAGAACCGCGACGCGATCTCCCGCAACCGTCTATCAGATGGAACTGCATCCATGACAACCTCATTTCCTATTGACCAGGTCGGAGTCAATCATTTTACACCCGGCGCGGAGTGATACGAGCACTGCGAAACACTGAAGCCCGCTCTTCTAGAAGCTTGAAAGCGTCAAGCCAGCCACGCTACGGTTTAATTTGCATTCTTCTAGGCTACCGTCAGAGCGAAGGCAGACCTTTTCACACGGTCTGGACCGTACGCGGAACACGTCTCCGACATCGGATGCAATTACCCGGAGACTAATCTACTCCATCGAGTCGCAAGAAATGCCCTTGGCCCAATTTGTCTGTGGCAAGAATCGTCTCGCCGTCCGAGGCGACGGCGAAACGCCGGATGGGACCCTCCACAGTGAAGCCGGCAAGGTATTTTCCGCTTTCCATGTCCCAGACCTGAAGCACATGGTCTGCCGAGACTGATATAACGCGTTGTCCGTCCGGCGTGACCTGTACGATGCTCACCCTGTCCACGTGCCCGTCCAGCATTCGTATCGACCGACGGTCGTTCAAATCCCACACCCGCAACGTTCCATCAGCGGAGGCCGATATAGCACGGCGTCCATCTGCCGTGACTGCTAGGGAATTGACCCAACTCATATGGCCATCGAGCATCCGGGCTGTTTGGCCCCTTTCAAGGTCCCAAATCCCGAGCGCCCCGGCAGCAGAGGCCCACACAACGCGGCGCCCGTCGGGGGTTAATGCTACGGCACTGATCAAGTCGGTATCAACTTCAAGTGTGCAAATAGATTGACCGCTCTCTAAGTTCCACATTCGCAGCGTATGATCAGTCGAGCCTGAAACGGCGCGGCGCCCGTCGGGCGTTAACGCTACGGCAGTAACGAAGCCCGTGTGAGCCTGGAGCAGCTGTATTGATTGACCGGTTTCCAGATTCCACACGCGTACCGTATGGTCAGCTGATCCAGAGATGGCGCGGCGTCCATCAGGCATCACCGCCACCGTAGTTACCCAGTCAGTGTGGCCTTGGAGCATGCGCAGCGATTCGCCGCTCTCTAAATCCCACACCAGCAGGGTATGGCAATCGGAGGCTAATAAGGCGCGTCGCCCGTCAGGCAAGAGTACCACGGCGGCGACACTCTCGGTATGGCCCTCAGATGTCCCCAGTGATTTGCCGATATCTAAGTCCCACACCCGCAGGGTCTGATCAGCCGAGGCCGAGACTACGCGGCGTCCGTCTGGCGTTATCGCGACACCCGTTACCCAGTCTGTGTGGCCGAGGAGCCTGCGAAGCGATCGGCCGCTCTCTAAATCCCACACTAACACTGTATAGTTAGCCGAAGCCGAGACGCCACGCAGTCCGTCAGGGGTGATAGTAACTGCCGCGGTCACCGAGTTGCCGTGGTCTTCCGATGTACGAATGGACAAACCGGTTTCTAAGTTCCACATCCGTAGCGTATGATCAGCCGAGCCTGAAATGGCGCGGCGCCCGTCAGGAGTGATTGCAATCGCGTTTGCCTTGCCGCCGTAGCCCTCAAGCACCCGCACCGCTCGGCCGCTCTCCAAATCCCAAACGCGCAGCGTATGATCCTCTGACCCAGAGATCACCCAGCGCCCCTCAGGCGTGACCGCCACGGCAGTGACCCAGTCCGTATGGCCCTCGAGCACGCGCACCGTTTTGCCGCTCTCCAAGTCCCATACGCGCAGTGTATGATCCCCGGACCCCGAGATTGCCCAGCGCCCCTCAGGCGTGACCGCCACGGCAGTGACCCAGTCCGTATGGCCCTCGAGCACGCGCACCGTTTTGCCGCTCTCCAAGTCCCATACGCGCAGTGTATGATCCCCGGACCCCGAGATTGC
>Ga0209647_1000804_pt1 | contig 28632 bp, 27 predicted proteins | sample GraSoi_2013_60cm_FD_185827 | JGI IMG/M metagenome (GOLD analysis project Ga0209647, IMG submission 185827) | Grasslands soil microbial communities from the Angelo Coastal Reserve, California, USA - Sample 9_17_2013_60cm (SPAdes) (version 2) | ecosystem: Environmental > Terrestrial > Soil >... | reverse complement strand
CTGACGCCGCACGCGCGCGTGCTCGGCATGGCCGCGGCGGCGGTGCCGCCGCGGGTCATGGGGATCGGTCCGGTGCCCTCGACCCGCAAGCTGATGGCCCGCCTCGGCCTCAAGATCGGCGATTTCAACCTGATCGAGATCAACGAGGCGTTCGCGTCGCAGGGGCTCGCCTGCCTACGCCAGCTCGGCGTCGCCGACGACGCCGAGCACGTCAATCCCCACGGCGGGGCGATCGCGCTTGGGCACCCGCTCGGCATGTCGGGGGCGCGCCTTGCCCTGACTGCGGTCCACGGCTTGCACAGGCGAGGGGGCCGGCTCGCGCTCGCGACCATGTGCGTCGGCGTGGGGCAGGGCGTTTCGCTCGCGCTCGAGCGCGTTTAGCGGATTTGAAGGAAGCGCCGCCGTGGCGATGAGTGCGGGCTACATTCCCTTTCACCCCGACCCGTCGAAGCCGACATACGCCCCGCCGGCGGGCGCGGTCGACGCGCACTGCCACGTGTTCGGGCCGGAAAGCAAGTTTCCCTACGCGCCCGAGCGCAAATACACCCCATGCGACGCGCCCAAGGAGAAGCTGTTCGCACTACGCGACTTTCTCGGCTTCGACAAGAACGTGATCGTGCAGGCGTCGTGCCACAGCAAGGACAATCGGGCGATGATCGACGCGCTCGAAAGCTCCGACAACAAGGCGAGAGGCGTCGCCTTCGTCGGCGAAGAGGTCACCGGCGCGGAACTCAAGGCGATGGATCGCGCCGGCGTGCGCGGCGTGCGCTTCAACTTCGTGCGGCGTCTGGTCGATTTCACGCCGCGCGAGGTTCTCAACCGCATCGCCGCGCGCGTCGCGCCGCTGGGGTGGCACATCGTCGTCTATTTCGAAATGGCTGACCTGCCCGAGCTCGAGTCGTTCTTCACCATGCTGCCGACGACGGTCGTGGTCGATCACATGGGGACCCCCGACGTGAAGAAGGGCGTCGATCACCCGGAGAACCAGCGCTTCCATCGCCTGATGGCGCAGCACCGGAATTTCTGGGTGAAGGCGACCTGCCCGGAACGGATGACGGTCGCCGGGCCGCCCTATGACGACGTGGTGCCCTTCGCCAAGCGCCTGGTCGAACAATTTCCCGACCGCGTCATCTGGGGGACCGACTGGCCGCATCCCAACATGAAGAAAGAGGCCCCCGACGACGGGGCGCTGGTCGACTTTGTCCCGAGGATCGCGCCCACCGCGGGGGCCCAAAAGGCGCTGCTGGTCGACAACCCGACGCGACTTTACTGGAGCTAGAATTATTCCAGGCGGCGAGGTCGGACTAGTTGCGAACGCGCCTTGAGCTATATTGTGCGAGAGGGACATCAGGAGCAGCATCGAGCGTCCGGGTCGACGGGAGCCCGGCGGCGCGTCGAATGGAGGAGACCGATGGCACGGGCGCAGCACGACTATGACGACATCCCCGGCACCTTCGTGTTCGACGCCGAGCGCTCGCGCCAGGGCTACGGCATCAACATGTTCTGCATGTCGCTGATGAAGGACGAGAACCGCAAGGCCTTCAAGGCGAACGAGGCGGAATATCTCAAGAGGTTCAATCTCACTCCGGCGCAGACCGACGCCATTCTCAAGCGCGACTACAACCGAATGCTGGAGCTCGGCGGCAACATCTATTTCACCGCCAAGCTCGGCGCCACCGACGGCCATTCGTTCCAGCATCTCGCCGCGCTCATGACCGGCTCCTCGCAGCAGGAATACGCCGCGATGATGCTGGCGGGCGGGCGCTCGGTGGAAGGCAATCGCACCAGGTCGGGCAAGAGCAAGCCCGGCAACTCGAAATCCAAATCCAAATCGTCAGCAAAGCGGAAGTGAGCCGTGGCAAGGATCATCGCAGGTGTGGGCTCGTCGCATGTGCCGGCCATCGGCGCGGCACTCGACAACGGCAAGACCGAGGAACCCTATTGGAAGCGGGTGTTCTCGGGCTTCGAGAAATCCAAGCAATGGATGGCGAATACCAAGCCGGACGTCGCCATCGTCGTCTACAACGATCACGCCTCCGCCTTTTCGGTGGAGATGATCCCGACCTTCGCGCTCGGCTGCGCGGCCGAGTTTCCTCCCGCCGACGAGGGCTGGGGGCCAAGGCCGGTGCCGACGCTCAAGGGGCATCCCGCGCTCGCCGCCCACATCGCGCAATCCGTCATTCTCGACGAATTCGACCTCACCATCGTCAATAAGATGGAAGTGGATCACGGGCTGACCGTGCCGATGAACCTGTTGTTCGGCACGCCGAAGGAGTGGCCGTGTCAGGTCATCCCCCTCGCGGTGAACGTCGTCATGTATCCGCCGCCGACCGGACATCGCTGCTACATGCTCGGCAAGGCGATCCGCAAGGCGGTCGAGTCCTACCCCGAAGATCTGAAGGTCGTCATCTTCGGCACCGGCGGATTGTCGCATCAGATCAGCGGCCCGCGCGCCGGGCTCATCAACAGCAAATGGGACAAGGGCTTCCTCGACAACCTCACCAAGGACCCCAAGAAGCTCACGCGCATCCCGCACATCGACTACATGCGCGAGGCCGGCGCCGAGGGCATCGAAATGGTGATGTGGCTGATCATGCGCGGCGCGCTCGACGACAAGGTCGACGAGGTCTACCGCTTCTACACCGTGCCGGCGTCGAACACCGCGGTCGGGCATATCATTCTCGAGAACAGGCACAAGGCTGCAAGCAAGGATAAGCGCGCCCACGCCGCCAAGAGCAGGCAGGCGGCGGCGCGCAAAGCCGCTCACCGCATCGCAAGCAAGGGACGATGATGAAAATTTGTGTCGCCGGCCAGGGCGCGTTCGGTCAAAAGCACCTCGACGCGCTCAAGCGCATTGCCGACGTCGAGGTGACCTCGCTCGTGGGCGGCAATCAGGACGCCACCGCCGAAGTCGCCAAGAAATACGGCATCCCCCATCACACCGGCGACCTTTCCGAAGGCATCAAGCGTGCCGACGCGGTGATCCTGACCACGCCGACGAAGATGCACTTCCGGCAGGGCGAGCAGGTGATGCGCGCGGGCAAGCACGTGCTGGTCGAAATCCCGGTCACCGACAGCGTCGAGGACGCCGAGCAGCTGGTCAAGATCGCCAAGCAGAGCGGCGTCGTCGCCATGGGTGGGCATGTGCGCCGCTTCAATCCGAGCCATCAGTGGGTTCACAAGCGCATCGAGAGAGGCGAACTCAAGATCCAGCAGATGGACGTGCAGACCTATTTCTTCCGCCGCAAGAACATCAATGCCGCGGGCAATCCGCGCAGCTGGACCGACCACTTACTTTGGCATCACGCCGCCCACACCATCGATCTGTTCCAGTACCAGGCCGGCGAGACGATTTCCGATTGCTACGCGGTGCAAGGCCCGATCCACCCGCAGCTCGGCATCGCCATGGACATGGGCATCGTGGCCAAGGCGCCGTCGGGCGCGATCCTCACCTTGTCGCTCTCCTTCAACAATGACGGGCCGCTCGGCTCGTTCTTCCGCTACATCTGCGACAACGGAAGCTACAAGGCGTTCTACGACGACCTCAGCGACGGCAAGGACAACAAGATCGACGTGTCCAAGGTCGACGTCTCCATGGACGGCATCGAGCTCGAGGACCGCGAGTTCATCGCCGCGATCAAGGAGAAACGCGAGCCGAACGCCAGTCTGGCGCAGCTGCTGCCTTGCATGCGCGTGCTCGGCAAGCTCGAGCAGATCATCGATCCGCAGCGCAAGGCGCACGCGTAAGGTCTTGCGCCGCGGGCTGCGCGGACTTGTCGCATATATTCCGAAAAGTCCATTTTTTGTGCGATGACCGGCGGCCGGTTGCGCTATAGAGTGCCGCAAACTCAGCCTACGGAGAGGAAACCTCATGCTGCGTATCATCGGAATTGCGTTCGCGGCAGCCACGCTGGCGGCCACCGGCGCTTTGGCTCAGGACGTGAAGGTCGGCGTCGTGCTGCCGCTCACCGGCGGACTCGCCCCGGTCGGCAAGCAGGTCCAGGCCGGCATCAAGATGTACATGGACAAGAACGGCGCCAGCGTTGCCGGCAAGAAAATCGACCTCATCGTCAAGGACGATGGCGGCGTTCCCGACAACTCCAAGCGGCTGGCGCAGGAGCTCATCGTCAACGACAAGGTCGCCGTCATCGGCTCGGCGTTGACCCCGAGCGCCATGGCCATCGGCCCGCTCTCGACCCAGGCCAAGACCGCGAACGTGGTGATGGTGTCGGGCACCTCGGGCGTGATCAATCCCAACAATCCCTACATGGTGCGCACCAGCTTCACGCTCGGCCAGCAATCCGGCATCATCGCCGAATGGGCGGCCAAGAACGGCAGCAAGAAGGTCGCCATCATCCAGTCGGATTGGGCGCCGGGCGCCGAGGCGGCCGCGGTGTTCACCGACGCCTTCACCAAGGCCGGCGGGCAGATCGCCGAGACCATCAAGGTGCCGCTCGCCAATCCCGATTTCGCGCCGTTCCTGCAACGCGCGCGCGATCTCAACCCCGACACGCTGTTCGTGTTCGTGCCCGCGGGGCAAGCCGGAACCTTCGCCAAGCAGTTCGCCGAGCGCGGCCTCGACAAGGCCGGCATCAAGCTCATCGGCCCCGGCGACATCGTCGACGACAACGACCTTCCCGGCATGGGCGATGCGATGCTGGGCGTGGTCACCGCCGGCATCTATTCGGCGTACCACAATTCGCCGGCCAACAAGGAGTACGTCGCCGCTTTCCAGAAGGCGAACGGCTATCGCCCGAACTTCATCTCGCTCGGCGGCTACGACGGCATGCACGCGATCTACGAGGCACTCAAGAAGACCCAGGGCAAGACCGACGGCGATGGCTTGATCAACGCGATGAAGGGCATGACATGGGAAAGCCCGCGCGGGCAGATCTCGATTGATCCGGAGACACGCGACATCGTCCAGAACGTCTACATCGGCAAGGTCGAGAAGGTGCAAGGCGAGCTTTACAACGTCGAGTTCGAGACCTTCAAGGCCGTCAAAGATCCGTTGAAAATGAAGAAGTAGCCCGAGCGCACTAGTGCCCCGAACCCGAAGTTCGCACACGTTGTGCTGCAAGTGCGGCTGCAAACCTCGGGTTCAAAAGGGGCACTAGAAGCATAGAGTTGCTAGTGTCCCTTTGATTCCGAAGTTCGCATCACAGAGTGCCGCAAGGGTTTGCGAACTTCGGAATCGGGACACTAGCGGCGCGCGCGGCTCAGGCCCCGCGCGCCGGTCGTGCGTTCTGCGGCTCGCGCGGCTTAACGGCGGCCGCAAGCGGCCTTGCATCGCTCGCCGCGCCGCCGTCAGTATATGACCGTCGACGGGGCGACGAGCCGCCATGCTGACCATTCTGTTCGACGGAATCGCCTACGGCATGCTGCTGTTCGTGCTGGCATGCGGGCTTTCGGTCACGCTCGGGCTGATGAATTTCGTCAATCTCGCCCACGGCTCGTTCGCCATGGCGGGCGGCTACATCACGCTGGTCCTGGTCAACCGCGCCGGCCTGCCGTTCTTCGCCGGGCTTCCCATCGCCTTCGTCGCCACCGCGCTCATCGGGGCGCTGTTCGAGCGCACGCTCTACGTGCACGTCTACAGCAGGAGCCACCTCGACCAGGTGCTCTTCACCATCGGCCTCGTCTTCATGTCGGTCGCCGCGGTCGACTACGTGATGGGATCGCAGCAGGTCTTCATTCAGATCCCGAGCGTGCTGCAGGGCCGCTTCGAGATCTTCGGCGTCGGCGTCGGACGCTACCGGCTGCTCATCATCGTGATCTGCGGGCTGCTCACGGTCGCCCTGCAGCTCATTCTGTCCAGCACCCGCTTCGGCAGCCGGTTGCGCGCCTCGGTCGACGACCCGCGCGTTGCCCGCGGGCTCGGCATCAACGTCAACGCGGTCTTCAGCTTGACGTTTGCCGTCGGGTCGGGCCTCGCCGGACTCGGCGGCGCGCTCGGCGCCGAGATTCTCGGCCTCGATCCGACCTTCCCGCTCAAATACATGGTCTACTTCCTGATCGTGGTGACGGTCGGCGGCACGTCGAGCATCACCGGTCCCTTCGCCGCCTCGCTGTTGATCGGCATCGCCGACGTCGCGGGCAAGTATTACGTCCCCAAATTCGGGGCCTTCGTCATCTACACCATCATGATCATCGTTCTGATCTTGCGTCCGCAGGGCCTGTTCGCCCGCGCGGCCGGCAAGTAGCGTCGAGGACCGCCGATGGCGTCCGCGCTCGTCGCAGAGGTTGCCCGCCGCCTGGCGCGGCGCGCCCGCTGGCGCCCGTTCGAATACGCCTTCTGGCTCGCCGCGCTCGCGAGCGTGTTCCTGCTGCCCGGGCGGCACCTGATCCTCACCGAGATCGCGTGGCTCGCTCTGTTCGCACTCTCGCTCGACCTCATCCTCGGCTACGCCGGCATCATATCGCTCGGCCATGCCGCCTTCTTCGGTCTGGGCTCCTATGTCGCCGCGCTGTTGGCCAAGCACGGCGTCATCAACGAGCCGGTGCTCGCGCTCGTCGTGTCGGGCGTTTGCGCCGCCGTCCTCGGATTTGCAACGAGCTTCCTCGTTCTGCGCGGCTCCGACCTCACGCGCCTGATGGTGACGCTTGGCGTCGCGCTCATCATGCGTGAGATCGCCAACCAGATTCCGGACATCACCGGCGGCGCCGATGGGCTGCAAGGCGTCGTCGTGGCGCCCATTCTCGGCATGTTCCACTTCGACATCTTCGGCCACGTGTCCTACGCCTACTGCCTGATCGTGCTGTTCGTTCTTTTTCTGCTGGCGCGGCGCGTGGTCTATTCCCCCTTCGGCCTGTCGTTGCGGGCGGTGAAGGGCAATGCGCTGCGCGCCTCCTCGATCGGCATTTCGGTCAACGCGCGGCTGGTGGCCATCTACACCTTTGCCGCGTTCTACGCCGGGGTTGCCGGCGCGCTGCTGGCGCAGACCACCGCCTTTGCCTCGCTCGACGTATTTTCCTTCGAACGCTCCGCCGATCTCTTGCTCGTGCTCATCATCGGCGGCACCGGCTATCTCTACGGCGGGCTGATCGGGGCCGTGATCTTCAAGCTGATGCAGGACTGGATTGCCAATCTGACGCCGCAGTATTGGCAATTCTGGATCGGTCTCGTCTTGGTCTTGATCGTCTTGGTCGGCCGCAACCGCGTCGGGCTGTGGACCGGCGGCGTGCGCGCGCTGGCCGAGCGCCTCACGCGCCGATTGGCGCCGGGCGCAGCGCCCGTTCCGGTCCCGCCGGGCGAGGGGCACTGAGCCATGTCCGTCGTGCTCGAAACCGTGGGCTTGGAGAAGCATTTCGGCGGCATCGCCGCGGTCGCCGGCGTCTCGCTCAAGATCGAAAAGGGCGCCCGCCACGCCTTGATCGGACCGAACGGCGCCGGCAAGACCACCGTGATCAATCTGCTCACCGGCGTGCTGAGGCCTTCGGCCGGGCGCATCCTGCTCGAAGGGGAGGACATCACCGCGCTCGAAGCCTACAAGCGGGTGCAGCGCGGGCTCGCGCGCACCTTTCAGATCAACCAGTTGTTTCTCGACCTTACGCCGCTCGAGACCATCGGGCTTGCCATCGCCGAACGGCTCGGCGCGGGCGCGCACTGGTGGCGTCTGATCGGCACCAATCCCCTGGTGGTCGAGGAAATTGTCGAAATCCTCGCCCGCTTCCACCTCACCGACGTGATGTACGAGCGCACCGGCAATCTGCCCTACGGCAAGCAGCGTCTGCTCGAGATCGCCCTCGCCATCGCCTGCCGCCCGCATGTGCTGCTCCTCGACGAGCCGGCGGCGGGCGTGCCCGAAGACGAGCGCCACGAGATCCTGGCGACGGTTGCGGCGCTGCCCGACGACGTGACCGTGCTGCTGATCGAGCACGACATGGACATCGTGTTCTCGTTCGCCGATCGGATCTCGGTGCTGGTCAACGGCGCCTTGTTCGTCGACGGTGCGCCGCAGGAGGTGGCGCGCGATCCCCGCGTCAAGGCGGTGTATCTGGGAGAGTCGCTCGATGCCTGAACTGCTGACCATCGAGCGGCTGAGCGCAGGCTACGGCGAGGCGGTCGTGCTCAACGAAGTCTCGCTCGCGCTCGCCGAGGGACAATCGCTCGCTTTGCTCGGCCGCAACGGCATGGGCAAGACCACCCTGATCAATTCGATCGTGGGCGTGACGCGCTTCCTCGCCGGCCGTATCGGCCTCGATGGCCGCGACATCACGCCGCTGCGCGCGGACCAGCGCGCCCTTGCCGGCATCGGCTGGGTGCCGCAGGAGCGCAACATCTTCAAATCGCTCACCGTCGAGGAGAATCTCACCGCCGTGGCCCGGCCCGGCCCATGGACCGAGGCGCGCATCTACGAGCTGTTTCCGCGGCTTGAGGAACGCCGCCGCAACCTCGGCAACCAGCTTTCGGGCGGCGAGCAGCAGATGCTCGCGGTCGGCCGCGCCTTGATCCTCAATCCGCGCGTCATACTGCTCGACGAGCCGCTGGAAGGACTCGCCCCGATCCTGGTCGAGGAGCTGTTGCTGGCGCTGCGGCGCATCATCCGCGACGAAGGCATGTCGGCGATCTTGGTCGAGCAGAACGCGCAGAAGGTACTCGGCGTCACCGACCGGGCGGCGATCCTCGAGCGCGGCGCGGTGGTCTACGAGGGGGCGAGCGCCGATCTTGCCGCCGATCGCGCGGTGCTGGAGAGCTATCTCGGCGTCACCGCCGCCGGCTCCCGCCGCAGGGGCAGGCATTGACCCGGCGCCGCCGCCCGGCACGGATGATGGGATGTGTCCCACCTCGGCGGGCGGGACAATTCGCCTGTCGTTTTGTGGTTGACGCCGCCGCGGCCGGCGTGCCTTTGCTCGCGGTCGATTGCCCGTAGGAGCCGGATCGATGAAGCGAACCAAACCGCCGTTTCGTGCCGACCATGTCGGCAGCTTCCTGCGCCCGGCGGCGCTCAAGGAAGCGCGGACCAAGCGCGAAAAGGGTGCCATCACCGCCGCCGAGCTCAAGGCGGTCGAGGACCGCGAGATCGAGAAGGTCATCAAGCGGCAGGAGGAACTCGGCCTTCAGCTTGCGACCGACGGCGAGTTCCGCCGCTCCTGGTGGCACTTCGACTTTCTCGGGATGCTCGACGGCGTCGAGATTTACGAGGCCGAGCAGGGCATCCAATTCCGCGGCGTGCAAACCAAGGCGCAGGGGCTGCGCATCGTGGGCAAGGTCGGCTTTTCCGACCATCCGATGCTGGCGCACTTCAAGTTTCTCAAAGCTCACTCCAAGGTCACGCCGAAGATGACCATCCCGGCGCCGCCGGTGCTGCATTTCCGCCTCGCCAAGGACGGCATCAAGAAGGGCGTCTATCCCGATCTCGACGGCTTCTTCCACGATCTCGGCAATGCCTACAAGCAAGCGGTGAAGGCGTTCTACGACGCCGGTTGCCGCTATCTGCAGTTCGACGACACGGTGTGGGCCTATCTTTGCTCGCAGGAGGAGCTGCGCAAGGCGCGCGAGCGGATGTCGAACGCCGATCAGCTCCAGGGCATCTATACGCGCGTGATCAACACCGCGCTCGAAGCCAAGCCCGCCGACATGACCATCACCACCCATGTCTGCCGCGGCAATTTCCGCTCGACCTGGATTTCGGAAGGCGGCTACGAGCCGGTGGCGGAGACGCTGCTCGGCAAGGTGAACTACGACGGCTATTTTCTCGAATACGACACCGAGCGTGCCGGCGGCTTCGAGCCGCTGCGCTTCCTGCCCAAGGGCAACAAGGTCGTCGTGCTGGGCCTCGTCACCTCCAAGAGCGGCACGCTCGAGAAGAAGGACGACATCGAACGCCGGATCGAGGAAGCGGGTAAATTCGCTCCGCCCGAGCAGTTCTGCCTGTCGCCGCAGTGCGGCTTCGCCTCGACCGAGGAAGGCAACGTCCTGGCCGAGGAGGAGCAGTGGGCGAAACTGAGCATGATCGTCGAACTCGCCGACAAGGTCTGGGGACGATGAGCATGCAACTTTAAACCAAGGGATCGCCAAGAATCCCAACAAGAATCCCGACAAATCGCAAGTCGAACATCAGCTAGCTGGAGGAACGCATGCTTGCACGACTGAAATGGCGGGGCGCCGTGGCCTCGTTCTTCGCCGCGGCCGCGGTGGCCGCGTTCTTGACGCCGGCAAAGGCCCAGGCGCCGTCCGGCCAACCGGTCACCATCGGCTTCTCCATGGCGCTGACCGGTGGGCTCGCGCCCAACGGCAAGCAGGCGCTGCTCGGCATGAAGATCTGGGAGGAGGAGATCAACGCCAAGGGCGGCCTGCTCGGGCGTCCAGTCAAGCTCGTCTATTACGACGACCAGTCAAACGCTTCGACGGTGCCGGGCATCTACACCAAGCTGCTCGACGTCGACAAGGTCGACCTCGTGCTCGGCCCTTACGCCACCGCCTTAGCCGCGCCGGCCATGCCCGTCATCATGCAGAAGGGCAAGGTCTTCATCATCCTGTTCGGGCTCGATGTGAACCACGAGTTCAACTACCCGAAATTCTTTGCGATGATCCCGACCGGGCCGGATACGAAGCCATCTTTCACCACCGGCTTCTTCGAGGTCGCGGCGGCGCAGAATCCGAAGCCGCAAACGGTCGCGCTGGTCGCCGCCGACCAGGAGTTCTCCCGCAACGCCTGCGACGGCGCGCGCGACAACGCCAAGAAAACCAACATGAAGGTCATCTACGACAAGACCTACCCGCCATCGACCACCGACTTCACGCCGGTCGTGCGCGCGATCCAGGCGGCCAATCCGGACGTCGTCACGATCTGTTCCTACCCGATCGAGTCGGTGGGGATGGTGAAGGCGGTCAACGAGCTCAACTACAAGCCGAAGATGATCGGCGGCGCCATGGTCGGGCTGCAAGCGACCGTGTTCAAGCGACAGCTCGGACCGTTGCTCAACGGCTGGGTCAATTACGAGACCTGGGTCCCGGCGAAGGCGTTGACGTTCGACGGCACCGAGGCGTTCCTCAAGCAGTACCAGGCGCGGGCCGGTGCGGAGGGCGTCGATCCGCTCGGCTACTACCTCGGCACCTGGGGCTACGCCTACATCCAGATCCTCGGCGAGGCGGTGCAGGCCACCAAGAGCCTCGACGACAACAAGCTCGCCGACTACATCGGCAAGACCACGTTCAAGACCATCATGGGCGACGTGAAGTTCGGCAAGGGCGGCGAGTGGGCGCAGGGCCGCATGCTGCAGGTCCAGTACCATGACATCAAGAGCGGCGACCTCGAGCAGTTCCGCGGCATGGACACGCAGACCGTGCTCACGCCGGCGGAATACAAGACCGGCAACGTGATCTATCCCTACGAGAAGGCGAAGTAGGCGCTGCGTTTGTCCCGGATGCGGCGCTTCCGCTCGAAGCGCCGCGCCCGGAACGCGTGAGGTCGGCGTGTTATGCTGCTACCCACCACCCTGGTCGGCTCCTACCCCCAGCCGGACTGGCTGATCGACCGCCCCAAGCTTTCCAAGCAAGTGCCGCGCGTGCGCGCGCACGATCTTTGGCTCGTTGATCCGCAACGGCTCGACGGCGCGCAGGATGACGCCACGCTGCTCGCCATCCGCGATCAGGAGCGCGCCGGCCTCGACATCATCACCGACGGCGAGCAGCGTCGCGAGAGCTATTCCAACCGCTTTGCCACCGCGCTCGCGGGTATCGATCTCGACAATCCCGGCAAGACTCCCAACCGTACCGGCGGGTTTTCGACCGTGCCCAGGGTGGTGGGGCCGATCCGGCGGAAGCATCCGGTCGAGGTCCGCGACGTGGAATTCCTGCGCGCCAACACCGACCGGATGATCAAGATGACGGTGCCCGGACCGTTCACCATGTCGGCGCAATGTCAGGACGATTTCTATGGCGACGAGGAGCGGCTGGCGCTCGACTATGCGGCGGCGGTCAACGCCGAGATCAACGATCTGTTCGCGGCCGGTGCCGATATCGTGCAGATCGACGAGCCCTGGATGCAGTCGCGGCCGGAGAAGGCGCGCAAATACGGGGTCAAGGCGCTCGATCGGGCGCTCGCGGGCGTCGGCGGGACAACGGCGGTGCATATCTGCTTCGGCTATGCCGCCGTGGTGAAGGACAAGCCTTCCGGCTATTCGTTCCTGGCGGAGTTCGAAGGCTCGGCGGTCGATCAGGTCTCGATCGAGGCCGCTCAGCCCAAGCTCGATCTGTCGGTCTTGCAACAATTGCCGTCGAAGACGATCATCCTCGGGGTCATCGATCTGTCGGACCTGACGGTCGAGACGCCCGAAACCGTCGCCGAGCGCATCCGCAAGGCCTTGCCGTTCGCCCCGCCCGAGCGGATCGTGGTGGCGCCGGATTGCGGCCTCAAATATCTTCCGCGCGAGGTCGCATTCGGAAAAATGCTTGCGATGGTCGAAGGCGCCGAGATCGTACGCCGCGAGATCGCGGGATAGAAATCATGCCGCGAGCAACAATAGAGGATAGGAGCCAGCCATGCCCTACGTGACCGAAGACAACCTGACCGATGTCGCGATGGAGCGGTGGAAGGACATCCCCGATCCGCGCCTGCGACAGATCATGCAGTCGCTGATCAAGCATCTCCACGGCTTCGTGCGCGACATCGAGCCGACGCAGGCCGAATGGGCGGCGGCGATCGATTGGCTCACCCGCACCGGCAAGCTGTGCTCGCAGAAGCGGCAGGAGTTCATCCTCACCTCGGACGTGCTGGGCGTGAGCATGCTGGTCGACGCGATCAATCATCGCCGGCTGGGGGGAGCGACGCCGAGCACGGTCGAAGGACCGTTCCACGTGCCCAATGCCCCGGCGATGGCGCACGGCGCCGACATGGCGCAGGGCGCGCCTGGCATCCCCTGCTTCGTCACCGGCACGGTGCGCGGTCTCGACGGCGAGCCGGTCGCGGGGGCGCTGCTCGATCTCTGGCAGACCGACGGCGAAGGGCTCTACGAGGACCAACGCGACGTCAAGGGACCGTGGATGCGCGGCCTCTACCGCACGCAGCCCGACGGCAGCTATGTCATCCGCACCGTGGCGCCGATTGCCTATACCATCCCGATGGATGGCACCGTGGGTGAGCTGATGAACCGCACCAATATCAGCCACATGCGGCCGGCGCACATCCACTTCGCGATCTCTTCGCCGGGCTATGATGGTCTCGTCACCCACCTCTTTCAAAGGGGCGACGACTATATCGAGACCGACGTGGTCTACGGCGTAAAGGAGCCGCTGATCGTCGACTTCGTCAAAAAGCCGCCGGGTAAGGCGCCGACCGGCGAAACGGTGGCCACGCCGTTCTACGAAGTGAAATACGACTTCGTGCTGGAGAAGCGGGCGCAGGCGCTGGCCGCGGCGGAGTGATCGCCCGCTTGCTCGATGTTGCCCTGCGTCAGCGATAGGGCAAGGCATGCCCCGCACCAAGCCGCCGTTTCGCGCCGATCACGTGGGAAGCTTGCTGCGCCCCGCCGCGCTCAAAGCGGCGCGCGCCAAGCAAGAGCGCGGCGAGATCAGCTCCGCCGAACTCGCCGCGGTCGAAGACCGCGAGATCGAGAGGGTCATCCGCAAGCAAGAGGACATCGGGCTGCGATCCGTCACCGACGGCGAGTTCCGCCGCGCGTTTTGGAACTACGACTTCCTCGGCAGGCTCAACGGCGTCGAAGCCTATCTCGGCGAGCGCAAGATCAAGTTCCAGGGTCGGCAGCCCAAGCCGATGATGCTGCGCGTCATTGGCAAGCTCGGCGCCGACGGCGCGCATCCCATGATCGAACATTTCAAATTCGTCGCCGCGCATGCCAAGGCGACGCCGAAAATGACGATCCCTTCGCCGTCGTCGCTGCATTTCCGCTACGGGCGGGACGCGGTGCCGGCGTCGATCTATCCGGCGATGGACGATTTTTACCGTGATCTCGGGGAAAGCTATCGCGCGGTGGTGCGCGCCTTCGCCGACGCCGGTTGCCGCTATCTGCAGCTCGACGAGGTCAACTTCGCCTATCTCTGTGACCCGAAGCTGCGCGCGTTCGTGGCCGAGCGCGGCGACGACCCGCGGACGTTGCCCCACATCTATGCCCGCATGATCAATGCCGCGATCGCCGACGTCCCCGCCGACATGACCAAGGCGATGCATCTGTGCCGCGGCAATTTCCAATCGAGCTTCGTGGCCTCCGGCGGCTACGAGCCGGTGGCCGAAATTCTGTTCAACGAGATCGATATCGACGCCTACTTCATGGAATACGACAGCGACCGCGCCGGCGGCTTCGAACCGCTGCGCTTCGTGCCCAAGGACAAGATGGTGGTGCTCGGCCTCGTTACCTCCAAAAGCGGCACGCTCGAATCCAAGGACGCGATCAAGCGCCGCATCGACGAGGCGGCGAAATTCGTCGAGCTCGAGCAGCTCTGCCTCTCCCCGCAATGCGGCTTCGCCTCGAGCGAGGAAGGCAATATCCTGGCCGAGGACGAGCAGTGGGCGAAGCTGCGGCAGATCGTGGAGGTGGCGGATGAGGTGTGGGGATGATGCCGACCACGACGAGGCGATGATACTGGCGAGACAGGTCCAGTCATGAAGCGAACCAAACCCCCATTCCGCGCCGATCACGTGGGCAGCCTCTTGCGGCCGGCGCCGCTGAAGGCGGCGCGCGAGAAGCGCGCGAAGGGCGATATCGGCGCGGCGGAACTCAAGGCGGTCGAGGACCGCGAGATCGAACGCGTGATCAAGAAGCAGGAGGAGGTGGGGCTGCAAGCCGTCACCGACGGCGAGTTCCGCCGTTCCTGGTGGCACCTCGATTTTCTCTGGGGGCTCGACGGGGTCGAACGCCACGTCATGGATACCGGCATCGCATTTGCCGGCGTTACGACTCGCAACGAGGGGGTACGCGTCACCGGCAAGCTCGGATTTTCCGGCCATCCGATGATCGAGCATTTCAAATTCGTGCAGGCGCACACCAAGCGCACGCCGAAGATCACGATTCCCGCCCCCTCGGCGATCTACGGCCGTCCGGTGATGACGCCCATCGACAAGGCCGTCTATCCCGAGCTCGATCGCTTCTTCGCCGACCTCGGGTCGGCCTACCGCAAGGCGGTGCGCGCCTTCGCCGACGCCGGCTGCCGCTACCTCCAGCTCGACGAGGTCTTCATCGCCATGCTGTGCGATCCGAAATACCGGGCGCAGATGACCGCGCGCGGCGACGATCCCGAACGCCTCGGCGAGCTTTACGGTGATCTCATCAACACGGCGATGGCGGATATCCCCTCCGACATGACCATCACCATGCACCTGTGCCGCGGCAATTATAAATCGACCTTCATGGGCACCGGCGGCTACGAAGCGGTGCAGGAAATCTTGTTCAGCAAGATCAAGGTGCACGGATATTTCATGGAGTACGACGATCCGCGTTCCGGCGGCTTCGGACCGTTGCGCATGCTGCCGAAAGGCAAGCTCGTCGTGCTGGGCATCGTGACCACCAAGAGCGGCAAGCTCGAGAGCAAGGACGAGCTCAAGCGCCGCATCGAGCAGGCGGCGAAATATGCCACGCTCGACCAGCTCTGCATTTCCGGCCAATGCGGCTTCGCCTCGACCGAGGAGGGCAATTTGCTGAGCGAGGACGAGCAGTGGGCAAAACTGCGCCGCCTCGTCGAGGTCGCGGACGAGGTCTGGGGGTAAACCGATGACGAGACGCGTCCACGGCCGCATCGCAGAGGCAGCTTCATGACCGGGATGGTGGCCGGCAAAGTCGCAATCGTCACCGGCGCCGGCCGCGGCATCGGGCGCGGCATTGCGCTGATGATGGCGCGCGAAGGCGCCGCCGTCGTCGTCTGCGACATCGGCGCGAGCCTCGAAGGCGCCGGCACGGATGCCTCTCCCGCGCAGGAGGTGGTGGACGAGATCAAGCGCGGCGGCGGCGAGGCGATGGCCTCGACGCTATCGATCGCCGAGCCGAAAAACGCCGACGAGATCGTGAAGGCTGCGCTCGCCGCCTTCGGCCGCGTCGACATCCTGGTCAACAACGCCGGCATCTTGCGTGACCGCATCTTCCATCGCATGAGCTGGTCGGACTGGTCGGACGTGCTGGCGGTGCACCTCAACGGTTCCTTCAACATGAGCCGGGCCTGCGCCGTTCAGTTCCGCGAGCAGAATGGCGGCGCCTTCGTGCACATGACGTCGACCTCGGCGCTGGTCGGCAATTTCGGCCAGGCCAATTACATGGCGGCCAAGTTCGGGATTGTCGGCCTCTCGCGCGGGATTGCGCTCGACATGGAGCGCTTCAAGGTGCGCTCGAACTGCATCGCGCCGTTCGCTTGGACGCGCATGATCGATTCGATCCCGACGGAGACGCCGGAGGAGAAGGCGCGGGTCGCACGCATGCAGCAGATGACGCCGGAAAAAATCGCCCCGCTCACGGTTTATCTCGCATCCGACCGCGCCGAGGGGATTTCCGGCCAGATTTTCGGCGTGCGCAACAACGAGATCTTCCTGTTCAATCAGCCGCGCGTGGTTCGCAGCATCCATCGTTCCGACGGCTGGACCCCGGAGCACATCGCCCAGCAGCTCAAGGGCGCGCTCGGCCCTTCGTTCACGCCGCTCGAGCGTTCGAGCGACGTGTTCTCGTGGGATCCGGTGTAAGCTCGCGCACGAGGATGCGGCGGGCCTGATGTTCTGCGACAGCCGCGCCGATGCGAGACGATGGTGAGTGCGGTTTGAAATCCATGGCCCAAGCCGAGCGCAGTGCCGCGAACGAGGACCTCGCGCAGATCCGCGAGTCCGTTCGCGCCCTTTGCGCCAAATTCCCCGGCGAATACTGGCGCGCGCTCGACCGCGAGCGTGCCTATCCGACCGAATTCGTCACGGCGCTCACGCAGGCTGGCTTTCTCGCCGCGCTGATCCCGGAAGAATACGGCGGTAGCGGATTGAGCATGACGGCCGGGGCGGCGATCATGGAGGAGATCCAGGCGTCGGGCTGCAACGGCGCGGCCTGCCACGCCCAGATGTACACCATGGGCACGCTGCTGCGGCACGGCAGCGCGGCGCAGAAGGCGCGCTGGCTGCCGGCGATCGCGTCGGGCGAACTGCGGCTGCAGGCCTTCGGTGTCACCGAGCCGACATCGGGCTCCGACACGCTCAACCTGCGCACCACCGCCGTGCGCGAGGGCGACCATTACGTCATCAACGGTCAGAAGATCTGGACGTCGCGCGCCGAGCATTCCGATCTTCTCCTGCTCCTTGCCCGCACCACGCCGCGCGAAGCGGCCACGAGGCGCAGCGACGGCCTCTCGGTTTTTCTCGTCGACATGCGGCTCGCGCAAGGCACCGGCATCAGCATCAGCCCGATCCGCACCATGATGAACCACGCGACGACGGAGCTGTTCTTCGACGATCTGCGCGTTCCGGCGGAAAACCTCATCGGCGAAGAAGGCCAGGGCTTCCGCTACATTTTGAGCGGCATGAATGCCGAGCGCATCCTGATCGCGGCGGAATGCATCGGCGATGCCAAGTGGTTCATCGCGAAGGCCACCGGCTATGCCAAGGAGCGGATCGTGTTCGGCCGGCCGATCGGCCAGAACCAGGGCGTGCAGTTCCCGATCGCGCGCGCCTATGCGCAGATGCGCGCGGCCGAGTTGATGGTGAGCGGGGCCGCCGCCCTCTACGAGGCCGGGCGCGAGTGCGGCGCCGAAGCCAACATGGCGAAGCTCCTTGCCGCCGACGCGTCCTGGGCGGCGGCCGACATGTGCCTGCAGACCCACGGCGGCTTCGGCTTTGCCGAGGAGTTCGACGTCGAGCGCAAGTTCCGCGAGACGCGGCTCTATCAGACCGCGCCGGTCTCGACCAATCTGATCCTGTCCTACCTCGCCGAGCACGTTCTCGGCCTGCCGCGGTCGTATTGAGCAACTGCAGCACGGAAAAACTGCAATTGCGGCTTGCCCATGCGGCAACCCGTTGGCTAGGAGATGGTTATCAATCGGGGTAGCCGCGATGCGTACGACTCTTCTCGCCGATATCGGCGGTAGTAAAAGCCGGTTTGCGCTCGCCAATTCGGCCGGCGCGCCCGCGCGCGTCTTGGTGATCGAAAACGACACGGTCGCCGACCTCGACGCGGCGGTTGCGCGCTACCTCGAGGAGACCGGTGCGCGCCCGCGCGCGGCGACGCTCGCCGTGGCCGGCCCGGTCGACGGCGAGGAGATCGCGCTCACCAATCGGACGAGCTGGCGCTTGCGGCGCCGCGAATTCGCCAAGCGCTTTGGATTTTCGCAGCTTCGCGTGCTCAATGATTTCGAGGCCATCGCCTGGGCGCTGCCGCGGCTCGGCGCGGCGCAGACGCGGCCGCTGGGCAAGCCGGTCGCGGCGCGCGCGGGCGTCAAGGTCGTGCTCGGCCCCGGCACCGGGCTCGGGGTGGCGGCGCTCTTGCCCGCCGATGGCCGCTGGCATGTGGTGGCGAGCGAGGGCGGACATGCCTCGTTCGGTCCGCAGGCGGCGGACGAAATCGAGGTGTTCGCGCGGCTTCGCCAGGAGTGCGGGACGGTCAGCGCCGAGGCGGTGCTGTCCGGCCCCGGTCTGGTGCGGCTCGCGCGCGCGCTCGACCCGCGCGCGGCCTGCCACGAGGCAGAGACCATTGCCGCGAGCGCGCTGGCGCGCGAGCCTTCGGCGCAGGCGGCGGCGCGGCTGTTCGTGCGCTTGCTCGGGCGCTTTGCTGGCGGCCTCGCGCTCACCTTCAAGGCGCTCGGCGGCGTCTACATCGCCGGCGGGGTCGCGAGCGGGCTTGGGCCGCTGCTCGACGAGCCGCAGTTCCGCGCCGCCTTCGAGGCGCACCCGCCCTACCAGGGGCTGCTGGAGGCGATCCCGACGCTGCTCATCACCTGCGAGGAACCCGGCCTGATCGGCTGCGCCGCGGTGGCGAGTGAGCATGCCGTAACGGCGTAGGCGTTCGTCGACATCGCAAGCAGCGCCCGAGCGTCACGCCAGCCCAAGCTCGGTGAACGCGCGTGTGTGATGCCCGGCAGCATCCGGCGAGAAGCAGCAGAAGACGACGCGCGTGAGGCCGCGCGGCGCATGCGCGACCTCCGCCGCCACGCTGCCGACGGCGATGCGTGCCGCGCGCTCCGGCGGAAAACGATAGATGCCGGTCGAGATGGCGGGAAACGCGATCGAGCTCAAGCCCTGCGCGGCTGCGAGCGCGAGCGCCGCGCGATAGCAGGACGCGAGCAAGTCGTCCTCGCCCTTGCCGCCGCCACCCCACACCGGGCCGACGGCGTGGATGACGTGTTTGGCTTTGAGGCGATAGCCGCGGGTGATCTTGGCGGAACCGGTGTCGCAGCCGCCGAGCGTGCGACATTCGGCGAGAAGCTCAGGCCCAGCGGCGCGATGGATGGCGCCGTCGACGCCGCCGCCGCCGAGCAGCGTTCGGTTGGCAGCGTTGACGATTGCCCCGACCTCAAGCGTGGTGATATCCGCGACGCAGACTTCGAGACGCGTCGCGCCGACTTCGGCGATGAGGAGGGAAGCGGTCATGGATCGATGGTAGCGCAAACGCGTGCGTGGCGCAGCGCATTGCGCGTCATAGCTAGTCGGCGCTACTCGACCAATTCCGGCTCGACTTTGGCGGCCAAATCGATCGTGCTGCGGCGGCCGATGTCGTCGAAATGGGCATCGAGGAAGCGTCGGGTCGCGCGCTGTCCGAGCTTGTGCAACGTCTCGAAATATTCGTAGTCGGTCTTGAGCGTGCTGCGCGCGCCGAAGGCTTCGCCCAGATCTTCCATGACGATGCGATGGAGCTTGAGCTGGCGGAATTCGCCCGCCCGCGTTCCTCGCGGCAATCGTCCCTCGTCGATGAGGCGGTTGACGAAGGCGACCCCGCGCAGCTCCGAGAGCAGCGAGGCATTGAAGTTGATCTCGTTGACGCGGCTCATGATCTCGCGCGTGCGCGTGGGCACGTTGCGGCGCTCGCGCGGATTGATCTGAACGATCAACGCGTCCTCGGTCGCGGTCGCGCGCAGGAACGGGGTGACCACCGGATTGCCGCTGTAGCCGCCGTCCCAATAGGGCACGCCGTCGATCTCGACCGCGCGGAACAGCAGCGGAAGCGCGGCCGAGGCCATCACCACCTCGGCCGTGATCTCGGCGCGCGTGAATACGCGCAACTCCCCGGTCTGGACATTGGTGGCCGAGATGAAGAGTTCGAGACCGCGATCGCGACGGATCGCCTCGAAGTCGACGAAGCGCTCGATCAGCTCTTTGAGCGGGTTGATGTTGAGCGGGTTGAGATCGTAGGGCGACAACATGCGAGACATCGCGGTGAACCACAGGCCGTCGCCCGGAACGAAAGGGAACAGCCGCTCGACCACGCCGCGCTGCAGGCTTCCGAGGTGGCCGTCGACGCTGACCGCGCGCCAGAAATCGGCGAGCCGCTGGCGCGCCTCGTCCGGTCCGCCGCGGGTGAGCCCGTCGGCGAGCATGACCGCGTTCACCGCTCCCGCCGACGCGCCGGAGATGCCTTCGATCCCGATCCTGCCGTCGTCGAGCAGCTGATCCAGCACGCCCCAGGTGAACGCGCCGTGCGCGCCGCCGCCTTGCAGGGCGAGATTGATCGGCTTGGCGCGCCGCTTCGCCTTGCTCGCTCGCCCAGGCGGCGGCCTGCGCCGCGGCGGACTGCGCGGCGTGAGCGCGTTGGAAACGAGATTTGCGAGCAGAATGGGGAACATTCTCGAATTCGCTGTGGGAGCGGCTTGGTGAAGGGGGATTCGCACAATGTGGGGATGATATTGCTGCATTGCAATATCAAATTATGGCGGTGCAGCAAGAGCAAAAAATGTTCAAAGCGGGTAAGGTCCATGCATGCCGAGATCCAAAACGTCGCGCGCGGCGTTGAATCGCCCGCCTTCCGTCTTCCCAGCCCCGGACCATGACCATGATCGCTGCTCAAGCGATGCCATGGCCATCGCCGAGGCGCGGTGTGGGCAACGCGGCCAGCGCCTAACTCCCATCCGGCGCAAGGTGCTCGCGGCGCTTCTGGGCAGCCACAAGCCGCTGGGCGCCTACGAGATCATCGACCGGCTCGCGCTCAAGGGGCCGCGGCTGGCGCCGATCACCGCCTACCGGGCGCTCGAGTTCCTGCGTGAGAACGGGCTCGTGCACCGCATCGAGAGCCGCAATGCGTTCATCGCATGCGTGCACAATCACACCGCCAGCGCGCTCGTGGTGTTTTTGATCTGCGAGCGTTGCGGGGCCGTGGGGGAGGCGTCTTCAAGCGACGTCGCGGCGACCCTCACCTTAGCCGCGCGCGCCGCTGGCTTTACGCCCAAATCGCCGGTGATCGAGCTCAGCGGCATCTGCACGCACTGCCAGCCGCGGGGAACACACGCCCGATGAGGGTGACAGTCCGTAAATGGCCCTTGGCTGTGCGCGGGAACCCGGCGCGTTGACGGCGAGGGCGCAGTCTGGCACTTCCCTGCGCCAAAGGAGCCCAAACATGACCGAAGCCGGGCCGCAGCAGCGCCGCCGGTCGGTGCCCGTGGATGTGGGCGGCGTGCTCGTGGGTGGTGGCGCGCCCGTCGTCGTGCAGTCCATGACCAATACCGACACCGCCGACGTCGAGGAGACGGCACGGCAGGTGGCGGCGCTGGCGGCCGCGGGCTCGGAGATCGTGCGCATCACCGTCGACCGCAACGAGGCGGCAGCCGCCGTGCCGCGCATCAAGGAGCGGCTGCTCAAGATGGGTGTCGGTGTGCCGATCGTCGGCGACTTTCACTACATCGGCCACAAGCTCCTGGCCGAATATCCAGCCTGCGCCGAAGCGCTCGACAAGTATCGCATCAATCCCGGCAATGTCGGCTTCAAGGAGAAGAAGGACCGGCAGTTCGGCGCCATCGTCGAGACCGCGATCAAGCACGGCAAGCCGGTGCGCATCGGCGCCAATTGGGGCTCGCTCGACCAGGAGCTGTTGACCCGCCTGATGGACGAGAACGCGCGCTCGCCCACCCCGCGCGACGCGCGTGAGGTGACGCGCGAGGCCATGGTGCAATCCGCGCTCCTTTCCGCCGAGCGCGCCGAGGAGATCGGGCTCGCCCGCGACCGCATCATCTTGTCGGCCAAAGTGTCGGCGGTGCAGGATCTGATCGCGGTCTACGACGATCTCGCGCGGCGCTCGGACTATGCCCTCCATCTCGGGCTGACCGAGGCCGGGATGGGCTCAAAGGGGATCGTGGCATCCGCGGCCGCGCTGAGCATTCTGCTGCAGCGAGGCATCGGCGACACCATCCGCATTTCACTCACGCCGGAGCCCGGGGGCGACCGCACGCTCGAAGTGAAGGTGGCGCAGGAACTGCTGCAGACCATGGGCTTTCGCGTGTTCGTGCCGCTCGTTGCCGCGTGCCCGGGCTGCGGTCGCACGACCTCGACCACGTTCCAGGAACTCGCCCGCGACATCCAGGGCTTCATCCACGCGTCGATGCCGCAGTGGAAGCGCAGCTATCCCGGGGTGGAGACGCTCAACGTCGCCGTCATGGGCTGCATCGTCAACGGGCCGGGCGAGAGCAAGCACGCCGACATCGGCATTTCGCTTCCGGGTACCGGCGAGCAGCCTGCAGCGCCGGTCTTCATCGACGGCAAGAAGGTAGCCACGCTGCGCGGCGCAACCGTCGCCGCCGATTTCAAGCAGATGGTCATCGACTACATCGAGCGCCGCTTCGGGCAGGCCGGCGCCGGACGCACCGCGGCCGAGTAGGCGCGCGGCGCAAGGCGCGCCGCGCCTTCACCGACGGCTCTCAAATGGAATGCGAAAGGATGCGGGCGTGAGCGCCCGCTATTGCCGCGGCTGCCGCAACGGCGACAGTTCCGCGAGCACCCCGATCACGGTAATCAACAAGCAAAGAAGCACAATCTTTTCCACCCGCGCCCTCCACGAACCCACCCCTGGGTATCCGCGAAGGTAGAACGCGATCACGGCGGCACAAGTTCCGCGCGGTGGCAAAGTAATGGCAGGACGCTTAATCGGGCCTTAAATCTGGTGTCGAATTTGCGGCGGGCGGAGGCCTCCGGTCACGCCGCCTTCGGCGGCAGGTTCGGCAGTTCCGCCGCGTAGACCTCCTCCATGCGCGATTGCACGCCGTGGCGGGCGAGCGCATCGGTGAACATGCGGCGCACCAGCGGCCGCTCGTCGGCGTAGTCGATCTGCGTTCCGCCCAGCCGGGTCGAGATCCACGACAGCGGTACGCCTTGCGCGTTGCGCGGCGTCCAGTGCTTGAACGCGAGATAGCGCGCGGGCGTCGGGCCGGAATTGAAATGCTGGTGAAACCAGGTATTGGGCGGAACGATGAGCGTGCCGACCTGCCAATTGAAGCGCCGCGGTTCCTCGCCCTCCGGCCACATCAGCGAATAGCCCCCGCCCGAGAGCACGATGACGTGGGCGCCCGGCCCGTGCGCGTGCGCTTTCTTGTAGGTGCCGACCGGGAACTGGGAGATGTGGCTCGCGATCGAGCCGCGCGCCATGTTGAAGCGGATGTGGCCGCCGCCGGCGCCGCGCTCCTTGGCCGTGATCAGCGGTAGGTTGACGGCGTCGGCGACGAAATTGGTCTGCAGCAGGAAGCCCACCTGCTCGCCCTTGGCGCTGTAGTAGTCGGCCTCGCCGGAGAAGCGGCTCTTGAAATCGTGCCGGTGATTGAACACGAAATCGATGTCGTCATAGAGATTGATCACCGACGGCGCGTTGGTCACCGCGACGTAGCGCACCACCTCTTGGCCCGAGCCGTTGAAATGCTGGTACCAGCAATTGAGCGGGATGGCGAAGATCGCGCCTGCCTTCCACTCGAAGGTGACGCGAGCGCCGGCATTGTTCCACACGGCGGTGGAACCGCGGCCCGATAACACCAGGATCATCTCCTCGAACAGGTGGTGTTGCGGCTCGAGCTTTTTGCCCGGCGCGATCTCGCAGACGTAGCAGTCGTTCGAGGTGCGCGAGGCTTCATGGTTGATGAACACGCCCTTGCCGCTCTTGCGGGCCCAGGGTTTCAATTCGACGGTGCGCAGATTCGGCACGTATTGCGCGCTGATGATGTCGAGCCCTTCCTCGCGCACGAAGCGCAGATAGGGCGAATCCTTCTCGGTCTTGAATTTGTCCGCCAGGTCCTGCGAGACGATCGCGTCCTTGGCCATGGAAGGTCTCCACGCGTGTTGTCTTGGTGTAGCAGCGGCGGGCGGCTTGCGGCAATGCCGGTGCCGCGCGGTATCGATCGGCGCAACGGCGCCTTGGCCGCTCTTGCTGGAACATGCAATGGACCGGCGGCCCAGCGGGCTCTACGCTGCTTCGTGGTGTGCCGCCGTCACTGCGCAGGAGGGCTGCCATGCCGGACGCCGTGGCTCCTGGCGTTTATGTCGAAGAAGCGCTTGCGGGGGCGCGCGCCATCGCCGGCGTTCCGACGTCCGTGGTCGCGTTCGTGGGCGCGACCCAGGCGGGACCGGTCGCGGCGCCGCTCATCGTGCACAGCTTTGCCGAATTCGAGGCGCAGTTCGGCGCATTGGCCGCCGAGATGCCGCTCGGCTACGCCGTGCAGCAGTATTTCGTTAACGGCGGCCGCGACGCGTTGATCGCGCGGATCGTGCCAAGCGGGCCGACGCTCACCGATGCCGACTTGTCGAGCCCGGCGCTGGAAGCGCAGAAGCGCGGCATATGGCTGCTCGACCACGCCGAGCATTTCAACATCCTCTGCATCCCGCCGCTCGCGCGCAACGCCGACGTCGGACGCGTCACCTGGGATGCCGCGGTCGCCTATGCCGTCCGCCGCCGTGCCATGGTGATCGTCGATCCGCCCGCGGCATGGACGGCTGCGCCAACGCGTTCCGAGATAGCCGCGTTGGTGGGGGCAAGCCCGAATGCGGCGCTCTACTATCCGCGGCTGCAAGCGGCCGATCCCTTGCGCGGCAATCAGGGCGCGAGCTTTGCGCCCTGCGGCGCTGTCGCCGGCATCTATGCGCGCACCGACGCCTCCCGTGGCGTCTGGAAAGCCCCGGCGGGGGTCGAGGCGAGGGTGCTCGGCGTGCAGGGATTGAGCGCCGCGCTCTCGGAGGCGCAGCTCTCCGCGCTCAATGCCATGGGGGTCAACGGGCTACGTGCGTTGTCCGGCGCGATCGTTCTCTGGGGCGCGCGCACGCTGGCGGGGGAGGACGTTGCGGATCCGTTCAAATTCGTTCCGCTGCGGCGCCTCGACCTGTTCATCGAATCGAGCATCACGCGCGGCCTGCAATGGGCCACCTTCGAGCCGAACGGCCCGTCGCTGTGGGAGCGTATCCGCACGAGCGTTGCGGATTTCCTGCTCGGCCTGTTTCGCCAAGGCGCGCTGCAGGGCGACAAGCCGCAGGCAGCGTTTTTCGTGCGCTGCGATGCCTCGACCATGACGCAGCAGGACATCGATCAGGGCATCCTCATCCTGGTGATAGGCGTCGCACTGCTCAAGCCCGCCGAATTCGTCATCATCGGCATCGGCAGTCGTGCCCAGGATCAGCCGTGTGCGAGCTTCGTGTCGCGGCATTACCGCATCCAGACCGTTCGCTACACGCTGCGCGTCATGTGGGATGGCGAGACCATTGCGGGCGTGCGCCGCGTGCGCGGGCTTGGCCAGCTCACCGAACTGGTGAGCGTTCGCGACGGCGGCGATTTCAATGCGTCGCGCGTCGTCGTGGGTCCGACGAAGTTCGAACCGGTGACGATCGAGCGCGGCATCACCCGCGACGATGCCTTCGAAAAATGGGCGCAAGCCGTGCGGCAGGGCGCGGGGGGTGCGCCGCGCAAGGATGTGCGGATCGAACTCCACGACCGCGAACGGCGGCTCACGGTCGCTTGGGTGCTGAAGGGAGCGTTGCCGGTCAAAATCGAGGCGCCCGATCTCAATGCCGACAGCAATGACGTTGCCATCGAGCAGCTGACGCTCGCCTATGAGGGGCTCGAGTTCGATGATAACCCGCCATGCTAAGCGACTGAGACCCGATCGACTGGACGCCTATGCCCCCTGCGACGCAACAGCGGCCGCGCCTTGCCAAACCACGGCCGCGGGCGCGCCGATGGCTGTCCCGCCTGGCGTGGGCCTTAGCGCTCGCCATCTTGGTGGTGGTGCTGCTGCCCTATCTCCTGGTGCCGCTCTACCGCACCGTCAATCCGGTTTCGACCCTGATGGTCTGGCGGTGGGCAACGGGCGCGCGCGTGGAGCGAAGCTTCGTGCCGATCGAGCGCATGGCGCCGGCGCTGCCGATGACCGTGATCGCGTCCGAGGATGGCCGCTTCTGCAGCCATCGCGGCATCGATTGGCGCGAGTTGCGCGAGCGGCTGGAGGACGTCGACGACATCAGCGCGGCGCGGGCGGTCTCCACCATCACCCAGCAGACGGCCAAGAATCTGTTCCTGTGGTCGGGGCGCAGTTTCGTGCGTAAGGCGCTGGAGCTGCCGCTCGCGCTGTGGATCGATTTCGTGCTGCCCAAACGGCGTGTGCTCGAAATCTATCTCAACATCGCGGAATGGGGGCCGAACGGGCAATTCGGCGCCGAGGCCGGCAGCCGCTACGCTTTCAACAAATCCGTGCGCTCGTTGAACCCGCGCGAGGCGGCGTTGCTGGCCGCGGTGCTGCCGAACCCGCGGCGGCGCAGCGCCAAGCAGCCGGGACCGGCGGTGCGCCGGCTCGCCTTGATCTACGAGGCCCGCGGCGCGGCCCAGGCGGCGCTCGCGTTCTGCGCGAGACCCAGATAATCAAGGTGCCAGCGCAGGCCGCGCGACCTGTTCGCGGCCCTGGCTTTGGGGCGCGCGATCCTCTATAAGCGCGGCTTCCAAACGCGCTAGATGCGCAACGATTTTGCGCCAATCGCACCTGAGCTACCAGGAGAGAACAGCATGGCCGTCCCGAAACGAAAAACATCGCCGTCGCGGCGCGGGATGCGCCGCTCCGCCGATGCGCTGTCGCGGCCGACCTATGTCGAGGACAAGGATTCGGGCGAGCTGCGCCGACCCCACCACATCGATCTCAAGACCGGCATGTACCGCGGCCGGCAGGTCCTCAAGTCGACGAAAGAGGCCTGAGCGCGGCCTTCAAAGTGTTGAGCCCTGCTGCGATGTCGGTGAGCTCCACGGGCCGAGGGGCGGGAAGAGTTAAAGAGTCAGGGCTAGCCGCAAGGGTGGCGAGCAGGAGCCGATGGCGGGCGGTTGGCAACGACGGGCCCAATTCCAGTTTGGGTGAAGGTACTCTAAACTTCGCCCGTCGCGGCGCGCCCTGCGGTCGGCGTTGGCTTGCGCCGCCTGCCTGAAGAAAGCCAGCTGTCATGTATCTGATCGCTTTCCCCCTCCTGCTCATCCCATTTGCGTTCTTCAACATCGTCGTCTTTCTCCTCAACATGCCGCTGAGCGATGAGGAGAAAAGCGCCGTATTCGAGCTTCCTCTCGCCTCCGAGCCGACCCTGCCGTTGGTCTTCGACCACAGCATGACGGTCACCATGGGCGATTTTATCGTCGCGGTCGGCATACTCCTGCTCTACGTCGAGGTCCTCAAAGCGGTGCGGCCCGGCGGCAAGGGGGTCATCGACCATGCGCTCGCGTTCATCCTGTTCATCGCCATGGCGTACGAGCTCGTGTTCGTGCCGCGGGCGGCGTCGCCGACCTTGTTCCTGCTCGTCGTGCTCGGCTTCGTCGACTTTATCACCGGCCTCTCGGTTCACATGGTGCAGCCGAAGCTCGTGTTCGAACGCACGGCGCAGGCTCCGCCGCCGGTGGGGCACGCGAGCGGTCCCTCGTAGTCTGCTGCGCGTGCGCCCGCTACTCGCCGGTGCGGACTAGCTCGCAAGCGCGTTTCCCAAGCCCGATCTCAAGCTGAATCACCGATGCGCTGCGGGACATCGTATCGCTGCACTCCGTTTGTAGCGCATCCGGGCATCATTTGGAGAACCCTGCAAACCCTGCTGCTCTGGCTTTGCCCTACGAAAGCCACCGACGACAAGCATTCAGATGGGAAGGGTTCCACGTCGGGGGGTCTAGCAATGATCCGCGCCACGGTCGTCCGTGCGCTTCTCCTGGCGGCGGCTTTTGCCGCGGCATTGACGCCGGTCACGTGCCTTGGCGTAGACAGCAATCAGTTGCCGACTAGGGCGACAAAGGAGTTGCCGCCCGCGCTGCTCTCGCTGCTCCGACAAAAGAAGATGCCGAAACATTCGCCGATCCTTCTGCGCATCTTCAAGGAGGAGGCGGAACTCGAAGTCTGGAAGCAGGACACCACCAGTCATTTCCAGCTCCTCAAGATCTTTCCGATCTGTCGGTGGTCGGGCGATCTTGGGCCGAAGTTGCATCAGGGCGACCGGCAGGCTCCGGAGGGGTTCTATACAGTTACGCCCGATTTGATGAATCCCAATTCCAACTACTATCTTGCGATCAACACCGGCTTCCCCAACAGCTTCGACAAAGCGAACAACCGTGGCGGCAGCTTGCTCATGATCCACGGCGACTGCTCGTCGATGGGTTGCTATGCCATGACCGACGAACAGATCAGCGAGATCTATTCGCTGGCGCGCGACTCGCTCCTCGGCCGGCCGTCATTCCAGGTCCAGGCCTATCCGTTCCGCTTGACGCCGGCGAATCTGGCGCGGCATCGAACTCATCCGCAATTGGCCTTCT
>Ga0209647_1000803_pt1 | contig 28646 bp, 25 predicted proteins | sample GraSoi_2013_60cm_FD_185827 | JGI IMG/M metagenome (GOLD analysis project Ga0209647, IMG submission 185827) | Grasslands soil microbial communities from the Angelo Coastal Reserve, California, USA - Sample 9_17_2013_60cm (SPAdes) (version 2) | ecosystem: Environmental > Terrestrial > Soil >... | reverse complement strand
GAGTTGGGGCAATGCGCGAGATGAACCCGATGCTGGGGTTGCGCGGCTGCCGGCTGGGATTGCTCTACCCGGAGATCAATGTGATGCAGACACGCGCCATCCTGGAGGCGGCGATAGAGCTTGCCAGAGAAGGGAAGAAGATCCATCCCAAGATCATGATCCCGCTGGTCGGGCATGTGAATGAGTTGAAGGAGGTACGCCGCCAGCTCGAGGCAGTGGCGCAGGAGATCACAGCCGAAGAGGGTTCCGCCGTTGCATATAAATTCGGCACGATGATCGAACTGCCACGCGCTGCGCTGACCGCCGACCAGATTGCCCCGGTGGCCGATTTCTTCAGCTTTGGCACGAATGACCTGACGCAGACGACCTTTGGCATTAGCCGCGACGATGCTGAGGGTAAGTTCTTGCTGAAGTATGTCGATGGCCTGGAGGAGCCGGGCTTGAAGGAAAGGGTCAAGATTCTGCCTGCCAATCCTTTCCAGACGCTCGATCGCGACGGCGTGGGTCAACTGGTGCGCATGGCCGTTGAGAAGGGACTCAAAGCGAACCCGCACCTGGAGGTGGGCATCTGTGGTGAGCACGGTGGTGACCCCGATAGTATCGAGTTCTGCAACGAGGTGGGGTTGGACTATGTGAGCTGCTCACCGTTCAGGGTGCCCGTGGCGCGGTTGGCCGCAGCGCAGGCAGCGCTGACGAGCAGCGAGAAGGATAAGTAGTTACACCTTCACCAGCACCTTCAATACGCCGGGCTGCGCTGCATGTTCAAATGCAGCCAGCCTTCTTGTTAAAAATTGGCACAATTAAATTGGCTCATCCCACGGGATGAGCCATAAGTTCGCCAAAAAGGGGATTTATGCGTCAGAGACCCGAGTGTACACGTGTAATGCTTGCCTTTGCATCAATTCCACTTTCTGATGACTGTGTGAGAATGGGTGCTTGAGCACTATCAAAGGCCGGGCCAGGCTAGCATTCCACGCGCGAAACAAGGTGGAATGTTGTTCACATCTGATACATCGGAGGTAGAAGTATGAGCTCTCTCTTTGAGGGAAGAGGGTCGGACTCACCCTATATTGAAGCGGTTTGGCGTGGTCGGGCCGGCAGCGATTATGCTCCTATTTGCCCGGCCTCTAGCCATTGGCATCTACTCTTTCTGAGACAGAATGGAAGGGTCAACGTCTCTATTGAGGGACCATTGACCAAAGCGACTCCTGTCACCCAGGCCGAGGGGACCGAGTGGTTTGGCATCACGTTTCTGCTTGGCACCTTTCTGCCCGCTGTACCCGTAAGGAATCTCCTGGATGAACGGGCCATTTTGTCTCCCGCCGCGAAAACATCCTTCGAACTGGCTGGCTCTCGCTGGCGATTTCCTGACTATGAAAATGTCGAGACGTTTGTCGAGAGGCTGGTGCGCGAGAGTTTGCTGGTTTCCGATCCAATCGTGAAGGCGGTCTTAGCTGACCAGCCGCAGGAGGTGTCGCTGCGCACGGTGAGGCGTCGTTTCTTGTTGGCAACAGGGTTAACGTACAAAGTGATTTCGCAGATCGAACGCGCTAAGCAGGCGGCGGCTCTCCTGGAGCAGGGCGTTTCGCTCCTTGACACGGCGTATCAGGCTGGCTATGCCGATCAGTCGCATATGACCAGATCACTCAAGCATTTCATCGGGCACACGCCTGCTCAACTCGCTCAGATCAGGAAGCCGAACTAGCTGTCCATTTTGTTCAAGACACGATCCTTTTGCTGGGTTATCATAGAACCGTTGAAGGTTCCCAATAATCCCAGTAAAAGGAGAATACCATGAGAAAAGTCATTTCATTTATGCATGTCTCACTCGATGGCTTCACGACAGGACCAAACGGAGAATTGGAGTGGGCTATCGTGGACGAAGAACTGAACCCCTATGTCGACGCTCTCTTCAGGAACGTGGACACGGCTCTCTATGGACGGGTCACCTATCTGGGAATGCAGAGTTATTGGCCAACAGTGCTCACAGACCCAGAGGCCGCGCCACGCGACCTCGCACACGCTCACTGGGTCGAGCATGTCTCCAAAATCGTGTTTTCAACAACGCTCTCTCGTGCGGAATGGAAGCATTCACGGCTGGTGAAAGACCACATTGCGGAAGAAATCGCATCACTCAAACAACAGCCTGGCCTCGATCTCATGATCTTCGGTAGTCCCCGATTGACCCATACGTTTATGCATCTGGGCTTGATTGATGAATATCGCCTCTTTCTCAATCCGATTGTCTTAGGTGGTGGCATCCCGCTCTTTCAAGACATCAAGGACTGGATGAAGCTGAAGCTGCTCGAAGCAAAGACGTTCCAGGCAGGGGTGGTTGGACTTCACTACCAGACAGTCAGGCAATAACCGGCGCTCGAAAGACGAAGGAGAATTGCATGCCCCGTGTCTTCGATGAGTCGCATGGGTAGAGCGACGAGCAGGTTTCGATTGATGTTGTGCGAATCCTGCGCATCAGGCGAAGACTGGGGAGACATCCATATAGATACGGAGGTCTTGAACGAGATCGCCCCTCTTGCGCAAGATCGACGTGCAAGGAAGAGTCACCACCTTCCCATCATGGCGGGTATAGTCGATGAGCGCCTCAACAATCTCGACATCACCGTCGTCCCACGTTTGCACAAAATTGTGGCGCAATCCCTTAATCGCTCCCCAGAAATCGGCAATGCCGCGTACTACGGCATCACGGCCAACGACTGTCTCGGCATTGCCGAAACGAAGGTGCACATCCTCCGTGTGGAGAGGTGCAAACTTCTCCACATCCATGGAATCGACCACTGCATAGTAATGTTTTACCCAGTCAGACATAGAATCCTCCTTCTTTGGTACGTACTGTACCAGGTACCGGTTCGATCATACAAAAATGGCTAGCCAACCATGTCGCCACCATCGGCGAAGAGCATGCTGCCTGTCATATAGGCGGCAAGGTCACTGGCACAAAACAGCGCAACACGAGCGACATCATCCGGTTGCGCAGCGCGTCCGAGCGGCAATTTCGCCGCGTAATCATCCAGCACACTGCCCATCCCGAAACTATCCAGCCAGGTACGCTTTTCGGCTACCCCTGGCGTGTAGCAGAGTGTCGGGGCCACTGCCAGCACGCGAATATTGTGCGGCCCAAACTCAAAAGCGAGACTCTTGGTGAGACCGGCCACGGCATGCTTAGAAGAGACGTAATGGGCAGCATTCCCGCCGCCCGTTTTGACCGCCGCGGTAGAGGCCAGATTGATAATGACTCCACTCCGGCCTGCGTCGATCATGTGTTTTGCCGATTCACGTGCGCAGATAAACAGCGAGCGTAGGTTCAGGTTCAGCAAATGATCCCAGTCTTCGTCTGAGATCTCAAGCGCGGCGGTGCTAGGGTAAGCGCCCGCATTATTGACCCAGATATCAATCCGACCAAAATCTTGAACGATGCGCGCAACTGCCGCCTTGATCGCTGCACCATCGCAGACATCGAGATTGAGAGCCGCTACCTTTCCATCGCGCCGGAGCCGAATTTGCTGCGCAGCATTGTCAGCAGCGGCCTTATCGATATCGGCGATGATGACGGTCGCCCCAGCTTCTACCAGGCGATCGGCAATCGCGTACCCGATACCACGCGCCGCCCCTGTGACAACAGCGACTTTACCTGTGAGGGAGATAAGATCACCGATTGATCGTTCGCTGACATCATAAATAGCCACAGGTGCCTCCTTTTAACAAGTGGTCCATGTACAACAGGATAAGCATACAACCGTTCGTTCCTCTCGTAGGAGAGAAGGCTTGAGGGAAGCTCAGGGAAAGCGCCGGTCTAGACCGCTGATTGCGACTCCAGGGTCCCTTCCTTTACCCATTTGCGGATCGCAGAGAGAGTAGCCTGGACTGCGCCCAGGTAATCACCCTCCATCTGCCTGGCGTATGCCTGCTCTTCGGCTGAATCGGGCGGAATCCCTTCTTTTTCAAGCGAGAAGGTAAAGCGCAAGGAGAGTTCTCCGTTGGCATCTTCTTCGATCTCGTTTTTGATTGTGCCAAGGGTGCTTCCTGAGAGACGGTCGAACTGTACCATTCGCTTGGGATAGAACGTCACGCGCTCACGGGCGGGTTCGCCACGAAAGACAATGTCTCGCACAAGGTAATTGTTGCCGCGCTCGACCGTGTCGCATTTCGTCATTTTGGGGACGAAAGGCAGGGCATTCTCCGCCTTCAGCTCCAATCCTTTCCATACCTGGTCGCGATTGAGGACTGGGATGTCGGGGTCACCCCTGTCGTTGACGGGAACAGATCGAGTCATGGTAAACATGGTGTTGCCTCCTTTCATTGCTCCTGAGCCGAGATGTTGTGAACGACGTTGGAGCCATGGACTATAAACGCTATGCCTAAGTCAATACTATCGTTCAAAATATCCGAACAGTAACGATAATGCCGATACTTATTCCTGGGTTGCATTTACAGCATCATTGTTTCCAATCTCCCCAACCCCTCGATTTCCGCAACCATACGATCGCCTGATCGCAAAAACTCTGGTGGTTTTCTTCCGTACCCGACACCGGATGGAGTACCCGTTGCGATGACATCACCAGGTTCGAGTGTCATAATGGTAGTAAGGTGTTCGATGATTTCCTGGATCGAAAATACCATGCTCGCTGTATTCGCGTGCTGCTTTACCTGCCCATTCACTGTTAACGTCAGTGTGAGCGCCTGTGGGGCTTGCACAAACTCAGCAGGTGTAATGAAGGGACCCATGGGAGCAGATCCATCGAAGCCTTTCAGCATTACCCAATCGAGGCCAAAATAAGAGCGTTCTTCTTTGGGAACCCAGTCACGTGCAGAAATATCATTGACAATGCTATAGCCCGCGATACTCGCCATGGCTGCCTCACCGCGCACGTGGCGGACCCTCTGTCCGATAACCACCGCCAATTCCACTTCCCAGTCGATCATTTTCGCATATTCAGGAAGTGTAACGGTTTCACCAGAACCGACCAGCGTTGTGGTTGGAGGCTTTAAAAAGCAGTAAGGAAACTTCGGTGGTTGTGTATTGTCCATTTCTGCGTTGTGGTCGCTATAATTTGCCCCAAGGCAGATGAGCTTATTTGGATACATCAGAGGCGGGAGCCAGTGAATTTCATCTGCCCTGAGCTGGCTTTGCTGCCTATCTTGTTCGGAATAGCCAAACCAGTCCTCAACGATTGAGGAAAGTTTTGTTCGCCAGTAAGGCCAATGCTGCATCATTTGCATAAGCGAGGCAGGCTTCGCCTGAGGCAGGGAAAGTGCTTCTGTTAGACGAGCATCGCTCAAGACGGTTACTACATCAATATACTTCCCCCGGGCATAGAGAACGATACGTTCCTTCCCAGAGACCAGGCCGCTGCCAATTTGGTACTTCATTCGATGCCTGCCTCTTTCCCCAATACCGCGAACATGGCGGCAATATCCTGTTCTCCTCGTCCCTCCTCCGCGGCACGGTCATAATATCCTGATGCTAAGTCGAGTAAGGGGGTCGGGCAACCGGATTCCCTGGCAAGCGATTTGATGAGTGGAATAAATTCTTGCACCTGGTGTATAGAGCCCAGAGGTGGCTCATAGTGCCTGGTAGCCATCATTGGTCCGCGTGCTGCTAACATCGTGGACCCTGCGATACTTGGATTGATCACCTTCATGACCATCTCAGGGTCAAGACCTGCCTTCGTACTCAGTACCATGGCCTCCGCGGCGGCAAGCGTATGAACCGCAACCAATAAGTTCGCGACGCATTTCATCTTTGAACCGGCTCCAAACCCCCCGAGGTAGAAATTATTATCGGTGATGGCTTGAAGAACGGGCAGGCAGTGATGAAATACTTCCTCGTCCCCGCTGCCAAAGAAGACCGTCTTCCTGGGAAGTACCATAGCGGGGGTGCCGCTGATCGGGCAATCAAGCATTTCTACACCTACCCTTTGAAGGTGGGTAAGGGCTTGCTCTTTTGCTTGAATGGAGAGCATACTGATCTCAACCACAATCAGACCAGGATGGGCACCATGAATCACGCCGTTTTCTCCCCCAATTACCTCCAGTAGAGCTTCGTCAGTAGGTAGGCTTGTCAGGACGATATCGGAGTGTTGTGCGACTTCTTTGCTTGAGGAGACGGGAGTACCCCCCATGGTAATGAAATCGTCGATCATGTGACGACGATACCCATAGACGGTAAAGCCATGTTCCAGCAGGCTGAGGGCAACAGGCAGGCCCATCTTTCCGATGCCAACGATGCCAACGTTCGTACTCATACTGTTGTTCTCCTCTGTGATAAGGGTACAAGGGGCCACGACAAATTCTGGGTCTACTCGATGTGATAGCTCCTATCCGAATAGTTGACGGTAACGGTGAAACTGCCCTCGTTTAGCTGCCAGGTTCTGACTTCGAAGGTACGCATGCCACTTTTGTTGAGAGGGTCTTCCCCGGCGATGGCTTCTGCCTCCTCAAGCGACCCTGCTCGCAAAATGGTCATACCCGTGCCTGGTAGCAGGTCCTTGCCTGCAAGAAAAGGACCGGAGGCGAAGAGCATGCCGCGTTTTTCGAGGTCGATCATATAGTTCAAGTGATCAGGCAGCAGCTGCAATAACTCACTCATGGGCTTGATGGGCGTTGTGAGTACGACGTAGAGCTCCCTTTGGAGCATTCGGCTGGTAAGTTCGTTGATCCTGTCTTGTAGTTCAGGCATCGTTCGCCTCCTTTCATCGCGGCAGTGTGACGTGATACAAAGCCTTCCCGCTGACTACTCCATAAACATGAATTCGCGCGATGGCATGAGGCCCCAGTGGTTCACAGCCTGAGGACTGTCTTTCCATACTTTCGGTCGCTGTGGGAAGTCTTCGTGCCAGGGACGCGGTTCAAAGTAGCCCAGGTCTTCGTCGAGCATGATGTCCAACTCGGTGAACAATTCGACGATCTGCTTGTCGGGATCGTGGTGATAGGTAAAGATGTTGTGACCGGCTCCGTGGCGGCCAGGCCCCCAGAGCAAAGGGATGCCATGCCTGGAAAGGTGATCGCACGCCTGCTGCACATGCGCCCAATCTTTTAACTGAAAGGCGATATGGTGCATCTTTTGATATTTCGACTTCAGGAAATTAACGGTATGGTGATCGGGACCGCAGCGCAGAAAGACGAAAAAATCTTCAATCCAGTCGGAGACGCGGAAACCCAGTACGTTCTGGTAAAATTCGGCAGTCTTCTGCACATCATGTACAGCCATGGCGAGATGACCCAATTTTTGCGGGACGATGCCGCTGCCGCGAAAGTTCTGCCGCGCCGGTTGCATAGTGGCGTACAGTTGAACTGTATTGCCCTCGGGATCGCGCAGTTGTAGCAATTCAGGTACGCCAGGCTGAGCGCTTGTTTGAGTATCCACCTGTATGCCCTGGTCGCGTAGTTGTGCGCTGACTTCTTGCAGAGATTGGTTACTATGAATTTGAAACCCCATATGGCGGAGGCCGCTCTCTGTTGAAGGGTAGAGAGCGATGGCATGATGCTCGAGCGCGTTACTCAGGTAAGCAGTTCCATCCCCGCCGCGTTCCTCAAGCGTAAAGCCAATAACCTCTGTGTAATAGGCCAGCATAGCTTCCATGTGTGTTGTGTTGAAGCCGGCATAGCCTATTTTTGTTACCTGTACCATGTCGTACTCTCCTCTCTGCTTCTTTCGATTCGTCAGCGCGTACCTGTTGCTCCTGCGCCTGTCGTTTCAGCCACTTCACTGCCGCGAGTCAGGTAGGATTCGGGCGCTTTTGTGCCCCACATATCAAAGCCCAGCACTTCTGATTCCTGGCTCCAACGGATTGGCTCCCAGTCGGGTGCGAAAATGAGCATGCCTCCAGTCCATACCTCAATGCGGTGCCCCGAGGGTTCAAAAAAGTAAAGGAACGTTGCGCCGCTTGTACCGTGTTTGCCAGGACCCCACTCGATTTTACCACCATGCTCAACCAGGATCGTTGCGGCTCTCAGTAGCTCTTCTGGGGAATCAACGTAGTAGGCGATGTGGTGCAATCGAGCGCCAGAGCCACTGCGGTTATGCATCACGGCAATATCATGCGACAGATTCGAGATGCTGAGCCAGGAGCCGCGCCTCTGTCCATTATTCCCTTCGACAAAATACCTGTGCTTAATGCCTAATACTCCTGTAATCCAGGCTTGCTCGCGTGCCACATCGTTGACCATCACATTAAAATGGTCAAAACGGCGTGGCGCAATGCCGTTCATAGGATATTTTTGCGGGAAGCTGGGCAGCGCTGATACCAATTCAAGGTCTGTGGTGTGATACTTCTCTATCTCCCAGTAGAGTTCCATGGGAACACCACCCAGCGAGGAAAAGCGAAGCGCTCGCCCCTGCGCGCGCTCTGTCCCTGCTTCAATCCATCGGTAGGGAATTCCGGTTTCATCAAAATGGCGCGCATACTGTTCCAGGCTCTCCGGAGTCTCGACGCGCCATCCTAGATGCACCAGGGCGGACTTCTCGCCTTTTGTGAGGATTAAGGTATGGTGTTCCCAGTCTTGCCAGGCGCGTAAGTAGACGGATGTTGCATCTTCTTCTGTAATGAAGAGGCCCATCGTCTCTGTAAAGAACTGCTTTGAGGCTTCTAAATTGTGAACAAGTAGTTCGGCGTGTCCGGCGTGAGCAATTTTCATGTCTTGACTCCCTGTAAACCCCAGGTTATAAATCAGTGTGGTAATCGCTTTCCTTCTACGAACTATATCCAATTCCTTGTGCGAAAAAGCGTACAGGGAAGATCGTACAAGCACCAGAGAGGCTGTACCACCTCATATTGATATATTTCTATCAATCCAGATACGACGCTGCGGTGTGTACACATCTCAAAGTATATCCAAATTCTTTGGGTTTGTCAAGGGAAATATATCCAATTCAGGCGGTTGGAGAGAAGACTTCCCGTGAGCGGACGTGAGCGGTGTCCTGGCTGTCATCCTGAGCGCAGCGCAGGATCTCTGTGTCCGGCGAGCCAGACCCTTCGCTGCGCTCAGGGTGACAGGCGTTCTCTCCAAATGTCCGAGTTGGATATACTTTCCTTGACAGATCGATGAGAAATATATATAATAAAAACAAGGAGGAACAGTATGCCTGACCATAGCCCTGCCCAGGAGATGCCTGCCTTTTCCCTGGAGCAGCACATGATGTATGAAAATACCATCAGCGGAAGAGATAGTACTGAGCTTGCCTATCTGCAGCTCAGGAGAGCGATCGTACGCTGCGAAATTCCAAGTGGGGTGCAACTCTCACAAAGGGAACTCTCTCAGTTGACAGGAGTCGGTCGGACACCTTTGCGCGAAGCCCTGCGCATGCTGCAACGCGAGGGGCTGGTTGAGGCTGAACCCAACCACCGCGTCCGAGTGGCAGACTTCTCTATTCCTGATCTTGAGCAGCTGTATGCGATGCGCATCAGCCTGGAAGCGCTGGCCATTCGTTTGACCGTTCCTCTCCTGCAGGCAGATGAACTGCGCCGGCTCGAAGGATTCCTCACCCAGATGGCCGGGCTGCCCACCCCCGAAGAGTATGAACGCTGGGAAGTTCCCCATCGGGCCTTTCACCTGAGTCTTGTTGCCCATGCGGGGACCCGTATCGTGACCATGATAGCGCAACTCTCGGATCATGCCGAGCGCTACCGGCGGTTCTATAGTAATGAGGCCCCACGAGCTTTTGAGCGAGGGATGCGTGAACATGAGGCAATTGTAGATGCCTGTCTTGCGCGAGACCCAGGACTAGCTGCCGAGCGTCTCGCCCGTCATTACTCGTCCGTGGCGCTGGGCACCCTTGCTGTGCTGGCTCCCGAGTATGACCCCGTGCTGGTGCGTACGGCACTCTATTCTGTAATGCAAGCGCGGACTGATGGAAAGAACGGAGCGCAAAACTCGAAATAATTCTGCTGCCGCGATCGAGTTTGAGCCACTGCACTGAACTATGAGTCAGGAACTCCGAAATCATATGCGAGTAGATTTTCACACCCACTATATCCCAAAGCATTTTCCTGACATGGCTAAGAAGTATGGCGACCTGGGCTGGCCCACCCTTCTTCATACCGGGCTATGTCAGGCCGATATCTACAACGCCGGGAAACATTATCGCAGCATTGATGATCGCAGTTGGGAGCCTGAACGCCGCCTCAAGGATATGGATGCTGAGGGGGTTGATATTCAGGTGCTCTCACCTATTCCAGTAACCTTCGCCTACCGCTTCTCTGCGCATGCCGTGCTCGAACTGTCGCAATACCAGAACGAAGAGATCGCCCAGGCAGCCCATGTTGCGCCCGAACGCTTCATTGGTCTTGGCACTGTCCCGCTTCAAGATCCCGAGCTTGCGTCAAGCGAAGTTCGTAGGGCTGTCACCGAGCTTGGTCTCGCGGGCGTAGAGATTGGCACAGCCATCGAGGGGAAAAACCTCGATGACCCTGCTTTAGATCCATTCTGGCAAACCTGTGAGCATGTTGGTGCAGCCATTTTTGTCCACCCAGCGGCCATACTCGCTCCCGAGCGAACAAGTAAGTATCGTATGCTCTATTCGGTGGGCTATACAACCGAAACGGGTATCGCAGCAGCGGCGATGGTGATGAGTGGATTACTTGACCGGCATCCCAAACTTCGCATCTGTTTCGCTCATGGTGGGGGTACCTTCCCCTGGCTTTTGCCCAGGCTCGACCAAACCTGGAACGTCTTCGACGATGTAAAAGCCGGGACATCTCGTAAGCCTTCTGAAACCGCAAAAATGCTTACATACGATACCCTCACTTACGATACCAATAATCTGGGTCTTCTCATTGAGCGCGTAGGTATAGATCGACTCGTTATGGGAACTGATTATCCCTTTCCACTGCGAGAAGTACCACCCGGTGTCGTGATCGATGCCACGCATAACATTCGTTCCGAGGAGCGAGAGGCAATGCTTGGACAAAATGCTTTGTGCTTCCTGGGTCGCTCCAGCACCTCAACCATCACATCGTCCTGATCCCGATATATTCTACGGCGCCAATCTTTCCTAAAGACAGGGAACAAGCAGAATGTGAGATGTAGAGACAGGACGTTACTCCATTGAGAATCCGTCTGACTCGATGAGCTGAGTATGAGTGTCGGCAACAGAGGCGACAAACTTGATAAGCAGCCGTGCGAATTCCTGCTGTTCGGCTTCTGTCCACTCACGCGTGACGTATTCAAATACCGTGCGTTGATACCGATGAGCATTTGCAACCAGTTTGCGTCCAGCGTCTGTCAGTTCCAGGCGAAGCCGGCGGTTATCTATCTGTGAAGGCAGTCGTGCGAGATAGCCTGCTCCTATGGTCTCCGCCATGATACTATTGTATCACTTGACAGGGTGCTTCTCTGCACACAAAATGTATGTGTGCTACATACATATAAAATAGAGGAGAATGCTTATGCCATCCATCAGTCCGTTTGCTCTTGTCCAGGCGTGGCAGGATGCTGCCAATCATCAAGACTATGATCGCCTGGTCGAATTATCTACTCCCGATATTGAAGTGGTCGGTCCTCGCGGATCTGGTCACGGATACCAACTTTTGCAAGCGTGGCTCGGTCGTGCCGGATTGCATCTCACCACGCTTCGTGCGTTTGCACGTGACAATGTCGTGGTAGTGGCCCAACGCGGCGTGTGGCGATCTGTTGAGACAGGAGAAGTCACTAGCGAACGAGACCTTGCTTCTCGTTTTCGCAGTGATGGTCAGCGTGTGGTGCAATTTGCGCGGTATGACACCCTTGATGTTGCCTTGGATGAGGCCGGACTTCATTACTCGGATGAGATAGCTGTATCCAGCTAAATGGAATAGCCCTCATCGCGCCAAAGCAGATAGCGTTGCATCTGATCGCGGGCATCAAATCCGTGTCTCTCGACCAAACTGGCTGCCAGACAGAGAGCCATCGAGGTATCACCCGTCCATTCCCCTGGCTTGAGAGCAAAGGGGCCACCACCGACCATCTCCTTAAGGGGGGCAAAGGATCCGGGCTGGCTGAACTCGAGCGTGGTGCCCAGAGCATCGCCAACGGCTAAGCCCAGCAGAGCACAGCGAGGACATGATGCTGATCATTTCGTGCTGATGATCGGGTTGAGCACCAGTGGACGCACCCGCTGCAGGAGCCGGTTGAGAAACTGTTCTGGTCGGGCAAAAGCCGCGAGATGGCCAGCCTGCTTGATCAGGACAAACTCCTTGTGGGGGGCCTCAAGCTCGTCGAAGTATGCTTTCGCCGAGGCTGTTGGCGTGATCGCATCGGTATCGCCCTGGAAGATGAAGAACGGGACCTCGAAGCGCATTCCGAGCTTGCGGAGATCGGCCGTCATAAGTTCGTGAAACAGTTGATCGGTCGAGAAGTTCATGCCCTTGAAAATGTCCATGAGATCGCCAAGCGTGTGGTCAGGCGAGGTCAACATGGCCGGGAGCATAATATCCAGGATCATGTTCGGAATCGTCGCGTTAGCCTTGATCGTCCATTGGTGCAGTCGGGTAAACTCTCTGGGAGTCAGGTGGCCTTTCCTGGCTCCGAGTTTCTCAACAGCTTTCACGCCTCGGGTGTTGCCTGAGGCGCGGAGCCACTCCAGTGTCAGTTGATACGAAAGCGAGCCTCCATCTGGACTACTATTCTGGTCGGTGCCCACATAGGCCGCGAACAGATCAGGTCGTTGTTTGGCCATCATTGTACCGGTAATACTGCCTACGGAGCTGCCCACGAGAATGATCGGTTGGCCAAGGTGGTTGCGCAAAAACTCCGCGATCTCGATCCCATCCTGGACCAGACGCTCAAAGGTGAGGGTGCCGGTGCCGGCTTTCCCGTTTTTGCGGAAGGTCTTGCCCGCGCCGCGCTGGTCCCATTGGACGAGCGTCAAGTCCTTTTCCCACGAGCGCAACAGCGGAGCAAAGATCGAATAGGTTGATCCGGGACCACCATGGACAAAAAACAGAACCGGGTTGTGGCGGTCCTCACCGCGAATCGTGATCCACTGGTCGATCCCGCCAATCTTGATGAAGCGTTCTTCGACCATGCCATTGGGAGTAGTAATCAGAAGATCTTTTGCGAGCTTTTGCTGAGCGCTTTTGCGTGTCATAAGCGCGGTGAATATGTTGATACCCATGAGTATTTCCTCTTTCTTTTCAAGCCATCTCGTCTTTCCAGATAGCAGGATTTTTCGTTTTTGTTGTTGCTCTGTTGGTGTCGCTTGCTCGTCACTCAACTGTTGAGAGTATAGCCGTTTCAGGAGACGAACGCCCCATCCTCGCGGGTAGTCCTGAGGGTAGTTGGCGGAGAATCGACGTGGGTAGCGTGCGAGGCGGGGTTGGTTAGCGTGGCTCGTTGCGCTGCTGCTCGGCGAGCAAGCGAGGAGCGGAAGAGGAGAGCCGCAGCTGACGCGCGGCCTCGCTGGCTTGCAGGCGATTGCTGACGCCCAGCTTCTGATAGAGGTGCTTGACGTGGTACTTCACTGTATTTATTGAGATAATCAATGTGTTCGCGATCTCCTGGTTGCTCAATCCCGCGGAAAGCCCTTGCAGCACCCGCTCTTCCTGTGCGGAGAGCGGCGAAACCTGCCAGCTGGTTTCCGCTCTTCCCTCCAGCCTGGTCAGTTCAAGCTGCGCCTCTACGATGACCTTCTCATCATCCAGTTCGCGGGCGTCTGAGAGAGCCTGACGAAGATACTTTTGCGCGAGTGAGAGCGCGCCCTGAGCCAGATAGATCTTGCCCAACGTCAGCAGGATATCAACGGCGAGAAATCGATTGCCGGGAGGGAGGTTATCTGCCTCCGCCTGGAGAAGCAGCTCGCGTGCTTCGTCTACCTGGCCTAGGTCAAGCTTTTCTTTGCCAACGAAAAAGAGGCATGACGACCGATACATCTGCACGCGGCGATCCAACGCTCCCTTTCGCGGCAGGAAGATGAGTGCCTGCCGGGCGAAATTCACGACCGAGGAGAACGGTTCTTCATCCAGCAGGGCGCTCAGCGCACGATGCGCCCAGATGGCGCCAATCCAGGAGACTTCTCCACTGCGCCGCCAGCCCTCTTCGGCCATCGAGAGCAGCGTCTCGATGCGCGCGCGTTCCGCAGAAGGGATTGAGGCCGCCTCTGCTGCTAACGCTGCTTCCTGAGCAAACCAGAGTTTCACAGGAAAGCGGAGTTCGGTGGCAAAGAGGAAGCAGAGTATTGGATGCTCGCGTAAAACCGCTTCCGGGAGCTGTTCCAGCCACCGCAGCATCGTTTGTGGCTCAGAGAAGTTCTGCTCATGCACCCGCTCGATCAGCCGCGCGACCCGCTCCATGTCCCGCGCCAGGTACGCAGCCTCGATAGCTTCCGTGAGCAAAGCCTCCTGCTCGTACCACGCGCTGGCCTGCAAGGAGAGCTCGCGCAGGGCCTCTTCGCCCAGCCTCCGCCCAGCTTCGTGCCGCATCGCCGCCGCAAAGAGCGCGTGATAGCGATACCATCCTCCGGGACCCTCCAGCGCCTCCAGAAAGAGTCCGGCGTGTTCGATGGCTTCCAGCTGAGCCACGCTCTTCTCGTTCCTGGTGACGGCTGCGCAAAGCGGAGCACAGAGGCGACCGAGCACGCTGGTCTGAAGGAGAAAGCGCTGCATTGGCTCGGGCTGCGTCTCCAGGATCTCGCTGACAAAGTAATCGAGCAACGAGCGATCAGCAGACTCATCCGGCGCGCCGAGCGAGAGGAGCGCCTGCTCGATGGCCTGCGGGGTTCGCCGTTTAGAGAGCGTCAGAGAGAGCAGGCGTAACCCGGCGGCCCAACCCTCCAGCCTGGTATCAAGCCGACTGAGAGCCGTTTGGGAAAGTTCGAGCGGCAGAGCCTGGCGGAAAAAAGCCGCTGTCTCCTGGGTGGAGAAGCGCAGATCGGATGTCTGCAGCTCGCATACCTCGCCCCTGGCTCGCCAGCGCAGAAGTGGTAGCGGTGGCTCCGAGCGCGAAAGCAGCAGGACATGGATCGTTGCGGGCAGGTAGTCGATGAAAAAGGCCAGCGTCTCGTGAATGCGGGAGTCGCTGATCGCGTGATAGTCGTCCAGCACCAGCAGGCCCTCGAAAGGAGAACTCGCGAGGGCGTTGAGCAGCTGCGTCAGCGCGAGATCCAGAGCAGGCGGCTCGAAGGGCGAAGGATTGAGCGGGCTGAGCAGGGCCAGCGCAGCCTGTCCCGAGGTTTGCTGCTCCGGCACCAGGAGTTTCAGGCAGGCAGTCATGAGATAGCGCCAGAAGCGCAGGGGATCGTTGTCGCCGGCATCGAGCGAGAGCCAGGCCAGAACTGGATTTGTCGGCGATTTGTCCTTTGCGTTGGGTAAGTGGATACTCAGCCACTGATTGATCAGCGTCGTTTTGCCGGAACCAGCCGGAGCAAGCAGCAAGGTCAGTTTGCAGGTCAGGCTCGCGTCGAGCTGTTCTAACAAGCGGGTTCGCTTGACCAGCTTGACTGGCAGGAGCGGCGGATGCAACTTGGTTTCCAGCAGCGGCAGCGCGGATGGGACAGAAGTCTGTCTGGTATCCTTCTCGGTATGCTGAGCCGTGGAAGTGGCGTGCTGGATATCCTGTTCCTCGTTCTGCGTTGGGAAAGCAGGTGGCTGGCTATGCTGCTCCTCGTTCGCAAAGAGCGCGCTCACTTCTTCCAGGCGAGCAAAGGAGAGATCGGCCGTGCGTCCAAGGTAGCGCTTCTTCGTTCGCCCGCACACGGAGCGATAGGCATACCAGTAGGCATCGCCGCGCTGGAGTCGTTCTTTGCGAACAGTGCAGTGGATGCCAGAGCGACCCTCAAAAGCGAACGATGAGACAGTAGCTAACCATTGAGTCCAGACCTCGTCTCCAGAGGTGATCTCGGATGGCAGAGTCTGGGTGCCCAGGGTGAGTGTATAGCGTTGCGTTTGTGCTGTCCAGCGCAAGAGGTGAAGCGTATTGCGAGACACAGGGCCTACCCTTCTCATAGTTGATGTCAGGGATCTCTTACCTAACAGTATAGCAGATGGAGAAGCTGTTGGGTAATATGCATATTCAGATCGGGTGAACGTTCTATTTTGCATCCATCTGCCGCAATTCGCCTCCACATGATGATGTTCTTGCTGCATCTCGCATCGACGCCCGTCTACGGGTCCGCACGCTTGTTGTCTTTTTCAGGAGAACGCATCAATGGAGAATATCTTTCTCGCCAAATCGTTTGGGCAAAAACTGGTCGGCACGTCCCGGCTCTGCTGGACGACGGTGAAACTGGCCTGGAAAGCCATTCCCGTCTTGCTTGTCGGTGTACTGTTCCTCTTCGGAGTGCAGTCGGTGCTTTCACCGCGACAACACCAGTTGTCGCGGGCTGTCATCGATAGTCTTGCTGCTCTCGTGGGACGTACAGCAGCATCTTATTCGAGCGTTCCCCATGTGCCGCTCGCCGTCTGGATTGCACTCACACTCGCTGTCGCGGCGCTCGGGCAGCTCATTGCACCGCTGATTGCCATGCTCCAGAGTCGAGCCAGTGATCGTTTGACCGGCTACCTCAGCGAACAGGTGATACTTGCCGCGAACCGCTGGCAGGGCCTGGCGCGGTTTGAGGATCCGAGCTTCGCCGACGACCTGCGCCGCGCGCGCGAGTCCGCCGCCCGTAGCGGTCTCGACCTGATCGACTATGGCTCTCGCACCGCGTTAGCGCTGTTGACCGCTCTCGGCCGCTAGGTTCTAACCGGCTCTGGGAGACAATCCTGAACTCCTCCTGGTCGTTGGCCAGGTGGGAGAAGCGCTTGCTTATGTAGAGGCGGCCATCGAACTCGCCAGGGAAGAGGTGGTCGCTACGGCCAGCACAACCCTTGCCTCGTATGCTAGGATTAGTATGTACAAACACACTAAACCAAACCGTACTGGAAACCCAAGGAGCCTACCGTGTCTGAAACCTTTGAAGAATTATATGCTCCACTGCTTAAAGATGTATTTAAAACACACGCGCAAAAACAGTTGGACCAGGGTGACAATGCACTTGTATCTGCCCGCGCCTATGCGGAACAAGGCAAACCTGAATTTGCCCTGGCCTTTCTCTTATTGCTGGATATAACTGAAGTTGAAAAACGTGAAATACTTGCCCAGGCATACGAGCGGCGTGCTACGCTCTCCGAAGAAAAAGCAGAACAACTCAACAACCAGTTTCACCGGCCTTTCCCTCTCATCAAATTGGAGGCGCAGAAAGACCGCATGAACGCTCGCTCGATCCGGCAGGGGAAACGTGTGCGCAGCGCTAGAATACCGCCTGTCAGCTAAAATAACCCAAAATTGTGAACTATTCCATATTCATATCTTTATAACTCTGGTATGATGCAATTGGGAACCCTTAAACTCTTGTAGCGAGATTATGATGTATTGCTTAAATCCAAAAAAACCACATGAAAATCAAGGTTTAACTTCTACATCATCCAGTGATCCTACTGTGACCTTGTCCGAAACAACTGCCAGTAAGCCTCCGGGAATAGTAGAAGAACAGGTAACCTGCCATTATTGCAAATATTTATTGCAAGAGGCACTGCTAGGCGACTGCCGGGTTACACGCTGGGTTGGCTCAGGAGCGTTTGGCGATGTGTACGAGGCCGAGCAACTGCCGCCATTGAACCGGCGCGTGGCAATTAAGGTGATGTCTCTCGATCGCGTAGCCGACGGCGGGTCGGCTGAACTCTTTACGCGTGAAGCGAGAGCAATTGCTGCCCTGGATCATCCCAACATTTTGCCCGTACTGCGTGTGGGTATACTAGAGGACGGGCGCTCCTATCTTGTGATGAAGTATGCTGCAAATGGCTCTTTGCAAAACTATTGCCAGTTGACTCCACAGGGCCTCTCCATTCTACCTACAGCTGCACCTGACGCTTCCGAGAAGGATCGTATTTCTGCTCAAGAGACTATGATTACAGACGAGTCCCTCGCGGAGGAGGAAGGCGAGCAAAGCGATGATACACAGGTAACAGCAGCGCCCAGCTCTCAGGAACCAGCTGTGCTGACACCGCAACAGATCTTGCCCTATGTAGAGGGTGCTGCGGCTGCCTTACAGTATGCCCATGACCACGGTGTCATTCACCTGGATGTGAAGCCCGCCAACCTGTTGCTGGATGGTGAAAACCGTATCCTGCTGGCGGATTTTGGTGTCTCGACACTCCTGGACGGCTATACGCATGCCTCGTTGCATGCCTACGTGGGAACGCCCGTCTATACTGCCCCTGAGCAGTGGCTGGAGCAGCCGCGTGCTGCCAGCGATCAGTACGCGTTGGCAGTAACCTGCTACCAGTTACTCACAGGACGCCCGCCTTTTACAGGCAACCTCTATGCGATCATGCATGGGCACCTGCAGGCATCTCCACCTCCTTTACGGGAGTTTAACCCGCTCGTCCCTGCACAAGTTGAGTCCGTTATCCTGCGCGCACTGGCGAAAGAACCGGCGAAACGCTACAGCGACATGCTCGCCTTCGCGCGTGCTTATCAAGAAGCGCTAGAAGAAGTGGCCAGCGCCCAGGCTGATGCTCAGGGAGATGTGCAAGCATCGCAGGTTGCCGGACAAGCGGCCAACAAAGTGGGTACGGTTCAGACTATAACCGCACCCGGTGTACCCGCAATACGTGAAGAAGCACATAAAGCGTTAAAGCAGAAACCCGGCCAGGAGGCTATGCTTGCACATAAGTTGACGCCTGCCAAAGCTGAATGGGAACCGGTGGGAGCAAAGTTGCATCCTTCTGCAAAGAGAAAGTGGGTACGTTTGATAGGACTTGTACTGCTCCTGCTGCTGCTTTTGTCCGGCAGCGTTGTAGGCTTGATACGCTTTAGCGATTCCTGCCTTTTAGGCATATGCCCGGGTATGGAGCTGGGTACAAACGAGGTGGATTTTGTCAATAACGCTGCGCAGCAAGTTAAAATTTCCAACACAGGTTCGGCAGACCTCAATTGGAGTGTTTCTATTCTAGGTAGTGCTACATGGCTGGCACTCTCATCGCGAGGGGGAACGCTTCCAGCCGGCAAAACGACTGATTTTACCATCTCTACCAATGTGAATAAACTGCCGGACGGTGTATATACAGCTCTGGTGCGGGTTTCAGGCCAGGGTCTGAATCCTCAAGATATTATGGTGAAGCTAACAGTGCAACCGGGCCTGAGGCAGATAGGAGTTAAGGTAAGTGGGCAAAGATTTTCCTATAGCCATGGAGATTTACAGCCGCAATCACAAACGATTACGATCACCGATAAAAGTAATCAAACGTTCAACTGGTCGATACAGTATGCTGAGAAGAATAGCTGGCTCGTTGTAACACCAGATCAAGGGTCTTTGCAGGGAGGAGCATCCGTTGTCTTGAGCGTGACCGCCAATGTACAGAATCTCTCTTCCTTTACCTACCAGGCGAGCATATCTTTGATTGGCGCATCAGGCACTCAGGCCGAACCAAGCCTGCTGTCAACCTTTGACTTTCTCCTGAGGGTGGAACAACCGGGTCAGACAGCAACACCACTGGTAACTCCTACCCCAACACCGCAAACCTTCAATTTCCCAGATTTCTCTGCTCAGGCAGCTACCCCGATCAGTGCTCCCTCCACAATGCGTTCAGATTATAGTATGGTGTGGGATTCACAGGACGACCTGGTGTTCGTATTTGGTGGCATCGATGGCCAGGGCAACCTGTTAAATGATGCCTGGTCCTATAACCCTATCACGAATACATGGAAAGAACTGAATGCCTCAAACAGTTCTGTAGGAGATTGCAATGGTGGTAATTTGCCTGCTCCACGTATGAATGCAGCGATGGTCTGGGATGATGTTGACCAGCAGATCTTGCTCTATGGTGGTTTGGGTGCGAATAATCGTTATCTTGGCGACCTGTGGTCGTATTCTCCAAAAGCAGGAACCTGGACGGCAATAGCATGCTCCAATAATGGACCGGGGACACGCTCCACAAGTGCGGTGTGGACTGGCAACCAGATGCTGCTGCTTGGCGGTGCTAATACCTATGGTCTTCTTTCAGATTTCTGGTCATATACGCCCGGCAATAACGGTGGCGCCTGGCAGAAACTGCCCGATTCACCTATGGCCCAGCGCGAGTTTCAAACGATGGTATGGGACTCAGCCGATAGCCAGCTGTATGTATTCGGTGGTCTCGATGTGCATGGGGTGCAGCAGAGCGATTTCTACGTTTACACCCCGCGCAGTGGTTGGAAGGCGATTGCTCCCAGGAGTAGCAATAACCCTCCTGCACGGCAACAGGGCATGGGCACATGGGACAGCAAAGACAATATGCTGCTCTTAATGGGAGGGTGGAAGGATGGCAATGGAGTGCCATATTGGGGCTTGTGGGCTTTCGACCCAAAACAGGATGCCTGGGGGCTGTTGACGCCCTTAGAGAATGGTTCTAGCGGCCCACATATCATACCCGGACGTACTGGCGCTATGATGGTCTGGGATGCCACCGATCAAGAAGCCTTCATCTATGCCGGTGCCGGCAATGGTAAATCAGGCAGCAGCCTGAATGACTTATGGGAAGTAACCTGATAAAACGGAAATCCCTTATTCCTCGCTCTCCTCTTCTACTGCCTCAAGCTCCTGCTCTTCATCCCCCTCGCTCTCCGCAGCCTCATCCCCATTTCCGTTTTGATCATCCAATTTCTTGCCATTCGTCGTCGCTACAGCCACCACGCTATCGCCATCGGCGGGATGCATCACACGATGACCCTGCGTGCTGCGCCCAAGCCGCCAGATTTTACTCACGTCTGTACGGATCACAATTCCCCCGGCGGTAATAATCATCAAGTCACTATCTTGCTCGTTGATCACACGCGCTGTTGCGACTGGCCCGCTTTTCTCCGTGACCTTTAAGGTGATAACTCCGCCGCCGCCCCGGCTGTGCGTGGGATACTCCTCGACAGAAGTTCGTTTTCCATAGCCATGCTCTGTGACCACGAGCAGTTCGCCGCCTTTAGGGGCGAGATTGAGAGAAACAACCGTATCGCCGCCGGCCAGACGGATGCCGCGCACACCGCCGCTCGTACGCGAAGCGGAGCGTAATTCCTCAACGGTAAAGCGTATAGCCTTCCCGTGTGCCGTGATCAGCAACACATCATCGTCAGCATGTGCCAGTTTCGCCCCGATCAGCTCATCGTCCTCTTCGAGGTTCATCGCGATCAGCCCTGAGCGCCGCACTACTTCGAATTCATCCATCGTCGTCTTCTTAACCTCGCCTTTTTTAGTGGCGACGATCATGTAGTCACGGCTAACCCCCTTAGGAACATATACAATGGCTGTAACTCGCTCGCGCTGCTCGATCGAGATCAGATTGATGATATGCTCGCCTTTAGCCGTGCGACTTACGTCGGGCAACTCGTACACGCGAAGCTGGAAAACGCGCCCTCTGTCGGTAAAGAAGAGCAAGGAATCGTGACTGTGAGCAACCAGCAGGTGGCGTACCGTGTCGTCCTCGCGCGTAGCCATACCCGTGATGCCGCGCCCTCCCCTGCGTTGAGCGCGATACGTACTTGATGGGAGCCGCTTGATATAGCCTTTCTCCGTGAGCGTGACGACGACCTCATCGTTACGAATCAGGTCTTCATCCTTGAACACACCCGCCTCCGAATCCAGGATATCTGTACGGCGGGCGTCGCCATATTTCTCCCTCAGTTCCTGCAAGTCCGCTTTAATCAACTTGCGAATCTCATTGATATCGGCCAGCAGCATGTGGTAGTAGTCGATGTTTTTGAGCACATCGCGCAGCTCTTCTTCAACCTTGCTGCGTTCCAGGGCAGCCAGTCGTGCCAGGCGCATATCCAGAATGGCTTTGCCCTGGTCTTCCGAGAGACTAAATTGCTGCATGAGGTTGGTTAATGCCACCTCCGCAGACGCGGATTCGCGAATAGTAGTGATGACGGCGTCCAGGTTATCAAGCGCTATTTTCAAGCCTTCCAGGATATGTTTGCGCGCCTCCGCTTTTGCCAGTTCAAAGCGCGTGCGCCGCGTGATTACAATCTCGCGGTGATTGATGTGATGCTGCAAAAATGCTTTGAGCGTCAATATGCGCGGCTGCTGGTCCACCAGCGCCAGCATGTTTGTATTGAAGGCGCTCTGCATGGCAGTGTACTTGTACAGTGAATTGAGCACACTTTCAGGAGTGGCATCACGTTTCAGCTCGATGAGCATACGCATACCCTGGCGATCAGATTCGTCGCGTACTTCGGAGACGCCGTCGATTTTCTTATCGCGCACCAGCTCTGCAATCTTTTTAACCAGTTCAGCCTTGTTCACCTGGTAGGGTAACTCGATCACGATGATGCTCATGCGCCCGCGCTCGGACTCTTCAATCTTCGTACGCGCTCGCACAACGACGCGCCCGCGTCCATTAGCATAGGTGTTGCGAATGCCCTCGCGTCCTTGAATGATGCCCCCGGTCGGGAAGTCGGGCCCGCGCACGATACGCGACAGTTCTTCAGTAGTAGCATCGGGATTGTCGATCAAATAGGCGATGCCGTTGCATACTTCTACCAGGTTATGCGGCGGGATATTGGTTGCCATGCCCACTGCGATGCCGGTAGATCCGTTCAGCAGCAGGTTGGGTAGGCGAGCAGGCAAGACCGTAGGTTCCTCGGTCTGGTTATCATAATTGGGCCTGAAATCAACTGTATCCTTGTCGATATCCCGCAGCAGTTCATCGGCAATAGCGGCCAGCTTGGCTTCGGTATAACGCATTGCTGCAGGCGGGTCGTCATCTTGCGAACCGAAGTTTCCCTGCCCCAATACAAGAGGGTACCGCATTGACCAGGGCTGTGCCATGCGCACGAGCGAGTCGTAAACAGCCGCGTCTCCATGAGGATGATAGCTCTTCAAAACCTCACCCACGGTACCGGCACACTTACGAAATGCCCTGTTTGATTGTAAGCCCATCTGATCCATCGCGTATAACACGCGGCGATGCACGGGCTTCAGTCCATCGCGTACATCGGGCAGCGCACGACTCACGATAACGCTCATAGAATAGTCGAGGTACGCGCCCGTCATTTCCTCTACAATGCTGACCGTTTTAACATTGCCAGTTTCCATAGTAATTCCTCATAAAAAAGTCATAAGATACCGAGATTGCGTATAGTGGGTTGAAATGCAAAGCCAATGGAGGATCGCGTATAATCGAGCCTACTTGCTATATTATAGCATATTTACGTCTTCTCCACAAGAACAAAATTCCTAAATCAGCGTTATTTAAAAGTCGCTCTGGTTGGCAGCAAGCCCCCCACCCCAGATGAATCAAGAGCGTGGTGCCGGTTTTGCGCTCCAGCGCAAAACCGGCACCACGCTCTTTTCCTCTTTTTTGGGGCGGGGAGGGGAAGAGGAAAAAAACTTTTGAGAGGCCCTGGGGTTAGACCAAAATACCCTAGGTTTTAGAGGCGACGTGTGGTATGATTAATGCATTAGCGGTTTTAGAGAGAGCATCATCTGAAGACGATATTAGCGCATTGGATTGTCATGCTGATTTTAAGGCAGCCGGGGAGGGAGGTAACCGCGCATGTCATTTGTACTTGATTCGGGACGATTTTATCTGATTGTCCTTGCTATTTTTGCCATCATTGGATTTGCGCGGGGTTGGCGTCGGGAGGTTATTTCGATGGCATTTATCGTTCCTACGGTACTCTTTTTGTATGTAGGGGGTGCAAACGGCCTGGCCAGTTTTTTCCTACAGCGCGTGCCTTACGGCTTTAATTTCTTGACCGGTGGTGCGATCGGCCCCAAGTCTCTCCCACCTCCTCCAAGCTCTAACGAGGTACTCGTGGTGGCAGTTATTACCTTGATAGTGGCCATCATAGTAGGATTTCTAGTGAGCAATGGTGCTCAAAAGTCTCCTGGTACGGCTGGGGAGCGTTTTCTGGGTATCATTCCAGGGCTGGTTGAAGGCATTGCCATCGTCGCTTATATCAGCCATCTCTTTGCAAGTAGTCCACAGATTACGTTCGGAACGGCTACTCCCAACCCGAACAACATTGGGAGCGGTTTCCTGATTATCTTTCTTGTTGCTATTGCAGCGCTTATCATTGGCCTGCTGACATCAAGAGTTGGTAGAGGTAGTAAAAAATAGTATTGGCGAGAAATAAGGGTTATCACTGTAACTTACTAGCCGAGGTGAGTAGATGAGCACGAATGCACCCCAGGTCCAACAGCCACAACCAGATCCCTGGACTCCAAGGCGTGTGCACGGCGGTTTTCGCCATGTGCGTCGTGTCGGTCGTGGGAGAAACAAACAGTACCGTTTCCAGGGACAGCTGGAGGGCGAGGTTGTCAAGCTGGTCATTCGCAGGCATAAACTCTTTCTGATCACATCGGCTTTCCCACTGATCGCCTCAATTCTTGGCTTGATTGCGGCGATCGCGCTGGGTAACGTCAACCCGTCCGGAGGTGCGTTCTGGACTTTCTTAGAGCTAGCCGCTGCTGCTGCTGTCCTTGTTACAGGTATTATGTTTCTCTATAAAGACCTGGCACTCTGGTGGGTGGAGACCACTATTATTAGCAATAAACGTGTCTTCTCATGGAGAGGCCTGGCAAGGCCTACTCGTCAGGAAATACCGCTTGAAAATGTACAGCAGGTGGCCCTCGGCCAGAGGAGCTTATTGAGCTTGTTGTTAGACTATGGCGACGTGCGACTTTACCTGGTAGGCAGCGGCGAGCTGCGTATGGAGCGTATAGCTCACCCCAAAAAGGTGATGGATGCCCTCGAGCAAATCACCGTGCAAGCGAGAGAAGGGAAAGCAGCTGCACCAAAGATCCAGATACCTTCCGACCTGGACTGGCGCGAGGTACTCGCCAGACTGGCAGAGGGCGAGGAAGTGCCTAAGCTGCCCAACCCCGATGAGAAATACGCTCATCGCCAGCGACCTGGTAAGCTGCGTGGTCCCCTGCGCACCTTTGGAGGGCCGCTGCGTCTCCCCTGCGATGTGACCTATGCCACGGACGAAAATACCGTCATGTACGTACAGCGTTCCAAGTACGTGCTGGTCATGAAACTTATCTTGCCCGTCGTTGTGCTTTTAGGCACGATTATAGCCTCCTTTTACTTCCCCAACATTTTCGGTTATTTGGCCACCGGCATGTTAGTCATCCTGCTCTGGATTGGGCTGACTATCATCAATTACGTCGATGATGTCTATCTTTTTACCAATTTGCGCATCATCGACATTGAACGCAAGTTTATCTTCTTCAATGAACAGCATGATGCGACCGAGTACTCGAAGATCAAAGAAATCCAGGTGAAAGTGGGCAATCCGATTTTCCTCTCCCTCGATATCGGTACTGTGAGTATTGAGACTCCTGGCAGCAGCCCGAACATAATCTTGTCGCTTGTCGATCATCCTTTCTCTCTACAGGATATTGTCTATGCCATTAAGGGCTTCAAGGAGAAGGCGGACAAGGTCAAGGCAAAGAATGACCGCAAGGAGGAGCTGAATACCTGGTTTGGCACAGTTTTGGGCGCGTTGGAGAAAAAAGTGGTCAGCAGGGGTGTGCCAAATTTACAGAAGCTGGATTTATGGACGGCAGCGGAGATGGCACAAGAGCTTGGCATGAAAGTCGTGCCCGTAGGTGAAGACTCGTCGTACCCCAACATAGACTCCGGGCTGGTCGTTGCCCAAAATCCCCTGCCCGGCACCCTGATGCGTGCTGAATCAGACGACCCTGAGGATAGGCCGCAGATTCAAGTCGTGTTGAGTAAGCGGCCCCATGAAGTGTAGAGAAATAGCCAGGTAGACAGCACCCATCCTGCTTGACTTGCAGCAGGATGGGTGCTGTCTACCTGGCTATCTTTTTACCTCATTCCGCGCCTGAAAGCCCCTCAATTCATTGACGGGGATGAAAGGCGCGTTCCTTTTGGGGGAGGGGATGGGTAGGGCAAAAAGGCAAGAACAAATGCTCTTGACGTAGATAGCACGATGCTCTATACTGAATCTATGGATGAGACTTCCTATAAGCGTACCTTGAGCAACAAAAGCATGTCTAACCAGGCCAAAACCAAGCCGAAGAAAGAAGCGAAGCCACGAAAAACGTATCTCTTTCGCATCTATCCTACCCACAAGCAAAGCAACACGCTTGAGCAGTGGCTCGGCTTGTGCTGCCAGCTCTACAATGCGGCGCTCGATGAACGCACAAGTGCCTATCGCATGGCGGGTGTCTCCCTCTCCTACGAACACCAGTGTGCGGAGTTGCCTGGATGCAAACACGTCCGCCCGGACTTGCATGACGTGCCGTCGCAGGTGCTTCAGGATGCGGTCAAACGGGTGGACCTGGCCTTTGACAACTTTTTTCGGCGCGTCCAGCAAGGGCAGAACCCCGGCTATCCCCGCTTTAAATCCCGTTTCCGTTATGATTCCTTGACCTTCAAACAGTATCAGAATAGTTTTGCTGTGATCCCAGGCACCAAGAAGCACAAGGGAACGCTGCTGCTCGCCAAATTAGGGCCGGTCAAGATGGTCCTGCACCGACCCATCAAAGGGACGCCCAAGATCGCCATTGTGAAACGCACTCCGACAGGAAAATGGTTTGTGAGTATCAGTGTGGAGATCGCAGAGGAAGAGGTAACGAGCAGGCACTTGCCCGTCTGCACAGAAGAAGTAGGGATTGATGTGGGGCTCAAGACGTTTGCCTACCTCTCCACAGGGGAGGAAATTGCCAATCCGCGCTTCTTTCACAGGGAAGCGGCAGCACTCGCCAGAGCCTCGCGCAAGCTCTCCAAAGCCCCCAAAGGCAGCAAACAGCGCGAGAAAAAGCGCAAAGTCGTGGCACGCGTGCATGAGCGGATCGGGAATCGTCGCAAAAACTTTATTGAACAAGAGGTCTGCAAACTGCTCAAGCGGTTCGGGTTGCTTGCGGTAGAAGCGCTGGTGGTACGCAACATGGTGAAGAATCCCAAACTGGCGAAGTCCATCGCCGATGCCTCGTGGTCAATGTTCTTCAAGCACTTGCAAGCCAAAGCGGAGGAAGCTGGGAGGCAAGTGGTGCGAGTGAACCCGGCCTATACGAGCCAGACCTGTTCGGCATGTGGGTATCGTCAGCCCATGCCCCTGTCGGTGCGGGTCTACGAGTGCCCCCAATGCGGTCTGGTCATCCACCGCGACCACAATGGGAGCAAAAATATCCTAACTGATGCCCTTCACGCCTGTGGACGAGCAGGCTGAGTCATTCCAGAAGCCCCCGGCTTGGAGCCGTGGGGAGTCGTCACTTGCTATCTTGCTCCAGTACGTGCCAGTAACGCAATACACTCGATGTGGTACGTCTGTGGGAACATATCAATCGGCTGCGCGGCAACCAGGCGGTAGCGCCCACTCGCACACAGAGATGCGATGTCACGCGCCAGCGTGCTGGGATCACAAGAGACATAGCAAATCGACCGGGGCGCGAGAGATTGTAGTGCCTGCAATGCTTTCGGGTGGCACCCGGCACGGGGTGGATCGACCAGCGCCAGGTCAAGGCGCTCGCGTCGATAGTACAACTGCCCCAGAATCCTCTCTAAGGTGCCTTCCAGCGTTGTAATATTGTTCTGGTTGTTCAGCGTGGCATTAGCGCGAGCATCCATCACCGCGCTCGGCTGTGATTCAATCGCGATCACACGTGCCGTACGCGGCGACAGGAAAGCCGAGAAGAGTCCTACGCCGCTATACCCGTCCAAAACGACTTCTGAGCGCAGTGGCTCCAGCATCGCCACGGCCCTTTCGGCCAGAACCGGCGTCTGCACCATATTGACCTGGAAGAACGAATCAGCGGAGATGCGGAAGCGGCGGCCCAACACAACATCCGTCAAAAACTCTTGCCCCGCTACTACCCGCCCGAAGCGCCCGCCCACGCGCTCGATAATCACACCTACCATGCCTGGCGCTGTCGTCATCAACTCCTGTGCCAGTTGCTGCGGATTTTCAATCACTGAACCTGGCCGTGCATGTATGCTGAGCAGCGTGGGAACAGCATTCACAGGGGTTGTTGACGAGCCAGGAGTGCTCACGGCACCTATAGCGCCGCGAATCGTGAAACCTTGAATCATCTCGGCAAGGGACAGATCAAAATATTGCTTGAGTTTGGCTCGCACTCGCTGGTATACCATGTCCAGGGCTGGATGTAACAACTCACAAGTTTCGAGGTCCTGTACGTCGTGACTCTCTGTGAGCTTGAAACCCACCTCTCCGTCCGGACCGACTGAGAACAGTGCGATGTTGCGATAGTGCCATGGAGAGATACCGCTGGGCATGCCGATAGTGGGATGCACGATCGCATCAGGCTGTTTACCGATGCGTACGAGGAGTTGCCGGACGATATGCGCTTTCCAGGTCAGCTGTGCGGGATACGCTATATGTTGCCATTGGCAACCACTGTCTGTAAGCAAGGGATATTGAGGTTCGATTCGCTCAGGGGCGGGACGCAGTATCTCTAACAAGTCAGCGCGTGCATGTCCCCGGCGCTCCTCAACAATTTCCACACGTACTCGTTCTCCAGGGATACCTCCAGGTACAAATAGTACTCGTCCCTCGTAGCGGCCTACAGCATCCCCTCCGTAGGCAAGATCCGTTAGTTCAACTTCAATGCTCATGTTCACCTCGGCGGCCACGTAACGAAACTTCCGTATCGTTTGTGCCGTCCCAACTTTCCATCGTTTTTTACGTCTGTTCAAGTAAGTAATATGGAT
>Ga0209647_1000802_pt1 | contig 28651 bp, 29 predicted proteins | sample GraSoi_2013_60cm_FD_185827 | JGI IMG/M metagenome (GOLD analysis project Ga0209647, IMG submission 185827) | Grasslands soil microbial communities from the Angelo Coastal Reserve, California, USA - Sample 9_17_2013_60cm (SPAdes) (version 2) | ecosystem: Environmental > Terrestrial > Soil >... | reverse complement strand
TACGAAAAACGGAAATGCTAGTCATCCCAGATGGCCGATCGATAAGTTGTTCAACCTTGTGGGATCAGAAAATTGTAAGACAGAGTCATCCCGTGCGTTACGAGGGCCTACGACTGAAGAGATCCTTAGGAATTTTTCAGAAGGCTTAAAGGCTCTCTTTGGGAAAATACGCCCGTGCGGCCCCTATTCTGCAAGTTTGGACTCTACCGCTTCTTTCCCGCATGCGGAAACCGAATAGAGAAAAGGGGTTTCCAGTCACTCGATAGCCCCTCACGCAACAAGATTGAACCGGTGGGCGACAAGATCTCAAACCAAGGGCCCGCTTCGTTTTCCCATTCAACCTCATCTTTGTCCTGACCGGAGCCAGGCCAACGAAGGTTACCTGCTTGATCGCGAACGACCGTCAAAGTGCTGACTGCTTAACACGAAAAAACCATCTTCGCCGGTTTCCACCCAGACGGGAGCGAAACCTTCCGCTTTCAAGCTGTTTAATACGGCGCGAGCGGTTTTTGCCTCATCCTCGATCAACAGAATTCTTGCTCGGCTAGAAGCATTCACTGGCGGGTTCTCATTTGTCTTCGACACACTAGCTCGAATCATCGCTTTGCCCCTTTGCCAAATCCGGCCACGCTAGCCCCCCGCCCCCTTTAGCAATCATGGGGCGTTCTTCACGACGCGATAATCATCGAAATAGACAACGCTATCTGCTTTGGACCAAACTCCGATCTTACCGTCAACAACGAGCACCTTCTTGTTGTTTTCTGCCGCGCCGATAGGCCATTTTCCTACTGGAGCAGCAAACGTGGACGGCTCTGCTCCAACTTTCTCTTGTGACAAATCGATCGTCACAGAATCGGCAGCGCTGAGATTCGCGACCGGCAAGATCATCAATCCGGCTGCTGAAAATAGGAACGTCTTGGTGGACTTATTCATTATAGGTTCTTGGGGGATGCGTTTTCGAGATGAGGGCGGAACAAAGGGTTTGCTCGAGCGCGATAGTCGGCCGGTTAGGAACCAGCAGCCGAGAATGCTCGCCGGCAGGACGCCATAAAACCACCAAGCCGCTGGAGTCGAATCGGCAACCAGCGGGTGACCAACAAAGGCAGGCGTCTCAATTGGCGTAACGGTTACTCCTGCGAGTTTGTGTAGAATCGGCAGAATCTCGCGAAAACTGTTTGATCGACTCTCTTCGAGACGGCCCTGATACTCGTACGTAATAAGCCCATACCGATCGTCTTCTGGAGCGCCGAATGGGCCTACATTCTGCACCGCTCCGTAACGGATGTAGACACTCGGAACGATCCGCCGAACTTTAGCCAATATATTGCTTTCCATTTCGCGTAACCGGCTGTCGTCGGGCGAAAGATAGATCGTGATGGTCAACGGCTCTTTCATCTGGCGAAGCGCCATTTCATCGGCTGGATTGAAAGAGTTCCGTCGATCTATGGTCACGTCAGCGTAGAACCGTACATGACCTGCAGCTGCAAAAATGATCGCGCTGGCCACGAGGATGATCGCGCTGCTGACTAGCTTCCTTCGATTGGTGGCTCCGCTTGGAAGCCACGCAACTGCCAACGCCGTGAAACACAAAGCTAACACACCGGTCTGAACGATCTGAGTAAGGCTAAGCCAGCCGCCCTCACATTCACGTAACACGGCGGTTGGTGAGAGTGAAGCGAGATACGCTAGCGGTCCGCCTTGAGAGCCGACGGCAAAATCCAGAACCCAGAAGCTGCACCCCTAGCTTTAGCGCGCCGGTTTGTTTCTCATGACCGAGAGCCCGAATCGCAACAAACGGAAAGAGCAACGTTGTTGCCAAATAAAATGCGCCCAGGGTCGGCACTAGCACCCCATCCAGCGTCGTCATCCCGCTCGCTAGTTCTGGACGCTCGATCGCCGTGTGGCTAGCAGCCGAAAACAGATCAATTGCCTGAACGAAGCTGTAACCCAACAAAGGACAAAGGAACAACAAAAGGATCCAGAAAGCTCGGTTGCCAACGAGCTTGCGCACCTCATACCAAAAAATAGTGCAGCCGCGTCTAAGGTGACATCTGCTGTGAGTTGAGCGCAAGAAACAACTCCTCCAAGCTTGCCCCCGGAAAGCCGCTTATCTCTCGAAGTTCCCTCAAGGAACCGAAACCGAGAACGCAACCATTGCTTAGCAGCAGAAGCCGGTCACAAAATCGCTCCGCATCGCGCAGTTGATGAATCGACACGACCAATGTACGGCCACGTTGCGCCGTCGAGCGCAGGAGATTCATCACATCCAAGGTTTGCAGCAAGTCGAGTCCGTCGAATGGTTCATCAAAGATTAGTAGCGGCCTGGGACAAATTAACGCGGTCGCTAGCAGGAGACGTTTGCGATATCCTTTCGAGAGCGCAAAAGCAGGCTTCGCTAAGACTTTTTCCAGCGATAGCTGCGAAAGGATTTCCTGCACCTGTGCAGCTTTAACGGCAAAGACATCGCCATAGAACTTCAGAATCGTGCGCACGGACTGTTCCCCGTCAGGCAAAATCCCATCCGGTAAGTAAAACAAGTATTTTTTCCGCTGGCTCCGGAGCACTGCTCGTTTTTGCCAAGCAATCGTGCCGGAGTCCGGATGAAGAAGACCCGCGATGCATTCCAGCAATGTCGTTTTCCCAGAGCCATTTGGCCCTATGACACCGACGATCTCCTTTTCACGGACCGAGAACGAGATGCTTGTTAGGGCAGCCGAGTCACCGAAGCGCTTGCTCAGGTTTTCAACTTCGAGCAAAGGAAAACTTAGTGTCTCGACGGACGCGGTCATTATCCAGCGCGCAGTTTGTTCAAGGGGGGATGTCGGGTTTCTCTCATCCGGCCGAGCCTGTTGTCAGTTGTTGGCAGCCAACGGCTGAGTGTTGATAGCGGCCTTGACCGCTTGAGCTAAAGCCAACGCTTTTCCCCGACCGTAGTAGTGAAGAAAGATCATCCGCGGGTTCTCGCCGGTCATGTGTTGGTGGATCGCAACAATATTAATCCCGTTGCCGCGTAGCGTTTTGAGAACCGTCTGAAGTTCGGTTTCAAGCATAACAAAATCGCCGACGACAAGAGCGTCGTCCGATGTACCAGCGAAGGCCGCCCATGTGTTTACGCCCATGGTATTTCCCACGGTGCACCCGCACGCCATTTTTGTCTCGCGCCCGATCGCCACCTTATACATACCATCCTTCGCATCGCCCTTTTGAGCAAAAACTTGGCTAATGGCTTCGCCCTCAATCGAACTCTTCTCTGGCAATTGACCCAAGCCGAAAGATTTTGCAGGCTGAGCATTTGCCGTGCGGATTTCCTTTACTTTATCAAAAATTGCCCGTACGCCTTCGGCCAGTTTATCCACGGCGCCTTCACCGCCGATGTGCATGAAGTAAACCTTTGGCTCGTCGAAAAAGAAGTGATTATGCAGTGCGGTTACTTCCAGACCGTTGTCCAGTGCCGCGCTCAGCGCTGGGTTCACTTCATCCTCGAAGAGAACCATGTCGCCCATCACCATCACACTATCCTTCGATCCTGGGGTGAAGGCCGCCCAGGAGGTAAACCCCATAAAGGCGGCAAGCCGGGCCTGATCAACGGTAATCGCAACATCATTCCTGGGTTTGCTGACCTTAAAAGTATTCTCCTTTTCATTCAGGACGCCTTTAAGACCAGTGATAGATTCGATCTTTGCTGTGTCCAGCCCGCTTTCGGCGGCCAGACCAATCGAAGCGGGCAAAAAAAGCAGGACAGTACAGAAGCCGACGGTGGCGAATAGGGTCAGGAAAGGAAAAGATTGACACTTCATGGAGGTTCTCCTAATAAAGGTGGATGAGTTACACGTGTTACATGGAGAAATATCCGTGTCAAGCGAAGCACCCCGATTTCTTGTCTGTCGCCGGTGCTTCGCTAGCTTCTAATGAGCCAGCATAAGGCTTGAAGCGCGGGAACGTTCCTGAAGAATTGTTCAGAATTCGAGACTCTCCGGCAGGCGAGCGAACCGTTGTCCGGAGCAAGATAGCAAATAGTAGGTCTAATACGGCGCTATCTGTTATGGATAATCAAGACCCCCGGAAACTGAGTCCCTCCGGTAAAGCCTTTCACTACCATGCGCTGGACCGTTCTCGGCGTCACCCATCACTAGTCGTACCGCACAATCGCGTCGCCGATCGCTCTCGCCAGGCGTTCACGCGAACCGGAATCGGAGATCCGGGCAGCCTCCCCAAGGTTGGTCAAGAACCCGCATTCGACCAGAATTGCGGGCAATCGATTCTTTCGTAAAACCCAATACCCACGGTGGCGGATACCCCGGTCGATACTGGCCATCGCCCGGATCACCCGTGGATGAACTAAAGCAGCCAGGCGGTAACCACGTTGGTTATTATAATAGGTCTCGATTCCGTAGGCGCCTTCACGTCGCCCCGCGTTGAAATGGATCGAGACGAAGACGGCGTCGCGTCCCGCGTACTGGTTCGCGATGTTCGTTCGCTCTGTTAACGACACAAACGTGTCGTCGTCTCGGGTCAGAATGACTTTGATGCCGGTACCGTTCGCGAGTACGCGCGCCAGCCGTTTGGCGGTGTCAAGTGTAAACCCCTTTTCGGCGAGACGTTGGCCCGGCATTCCACCTCGATCATACCCGCCGTGTCCGGGATCAATCACCACAACGGCGGGACGGGCCACGGCGCCCGCCGAGACCATAAGCGAGAACAGGAAGAATAGAGAAGGCCGCACCGAGGACAGATTCGTCATCGGCCAATTTCCAAAAAATGCATATTCGCTTGATCGAAATCCTCCGGGTTATCCACGGTCAAAGATGACTGGCACCCGGAATAATGCGCGCGCGGACGTGAGGCATAAGTTGCGCACTCAATCCGTCATGACGAAAGAAGAATCGGGGATTCGTTGTCACCCTTCAGAACAAAGACCGGTTTATGACTCTGGCGAGTACTGTGAACCGATGTACGTCTAACGCGTAGATCAGGGCGGCGCAAACAATCCTAAAAAGGAATTCTTATGGCACGGGCTCGAATACTAGTATCGCGGCGTCTTGATCACCGATTGCCTGAGACGCGACATAAAAGCTATTAAATTGGGGTACTAAGAGCGAAGTGCCCGAACCGGGCCTGGTCTTGATCTTGGAGATTACAGCGTAATGGTCGGGATCCTTCTGCTGGTAAACGTAGACCCAGCCTGGCGATGCGTCCGGCGTTCCATACCAACGCCCGCCCGTCATGTAGACGCGCTTCAGGTTCGCGTCGTAATACACTCCATCCATCGTTTCGGGCGCCGGCAGGCTTTGAATTTCCTTGCCCGACTGGCTGTCGTAGACGGTCATCTCCGGCGGGATCCTCGTGCCGACAAATAACCGATGCCCGATCCGGTCGAGCGCCAAGTCTCCGGCACCGTCACCCCGAGCGGGCCAACTCTTGATGAGTTCGCGCTTCCGGCTGTCGAACTGGTAGATTCGGTCCGCTCGGGAGTCACAGGCAAGAAGAATACCGTTGTCGTCCATCGCGATCTCTGCGAGATGACCGGGGCGGGGCGTTGGTGCGATCATGTCTGCCACAAGCTGGTCGTATCCCGCGCCAGCCTTCGGCTGCAGGATACCCACGCGTTCGTACGCATCGAACCCTGCATTCTGGCCACCGTACCCGAAGTAGATGAGGTTGGTAGTGGGGTCATAGAAAAGGCGGTTCGGATCACGCTCGATCTTGAAGTCCTGAATCGGCCAGAAGGTCTCGCCTTGGAAAACCCTCACATGGCCATCGAGGCTGGATACATACAGTTTGTTGAAGTCACCGCCCAGGAACAGCGCGTCCTGAGTGTCCTTTATTCCGCCGATACTTTTGATCACCTTCCCATCAGCCAGGTCCACAACCTCCAACGTATTGTTTGCGACTGCGGCCACAAACAAGCGCTTCTTCTCGAGATCCACGCCCATGTGATCGAGGCGCCCGGTGACCCCCGGCAACGGAATGGTTTGGACCAGCTTGAGCGCCTCTTTTTCCTGAGCGGATGTCTGGTCGGCGAAACCGGCAAACACGGCAATGCAGCACACTGCAAGAAGCTTCGTCATGAATTCTCCCTCGTTATATTGCGGCCTTGACGGGTCGATCCTTTGTGGACCCGGCCACGGGGCGCTCTTGCATCCTGCAGCGAATGTAAGGTGAGCGCCAATTCGTCGAACCATTCCCGTAGCCCATTGATCAGAGGAAAAGATTGACATTTCATGCGGATGTCCCTAGTAATCTATGTAATAGGTGTTACATATAGAAACATCAATGTCAAGCACCCCCGGTTATTGGTTCCCCCCTCGTGATGTAAGCGCGTCTATCGATTTAGTCTAAGAATTTGATGACTTTCCGGCAGGCGAGAGATCCGTTGACCTGGGCAGCACTACGATTATGAAATGGATTACCCGAGAAAGAGTAAAAGTGGATCGCGTGGCTTGTCCGTGGCTGATCAGAAAGTTCGTGGACAAACATGCTGAATTTTACTTTGTGCCTGCCGACCAAGTCGCCGACGAAGCCCAGCGGATCGGTGCCATCCCATTCGACGTCAAAGGCGTGGAATTGGGCCATCACGGCGAAGAGTGTTCGTTCGAAGCAATATTGAAAAAATACAATCTAACGAGCGATCCTGCGTTGGTACTGCTCGCTAAAATTGTTAATGGAGCGGATACCGATAATACGCTCTGGAATCAACCCGAAGCCGCAGGGCTTGAAGCTATTGCTGAAGGCTTTCGGCACTTGGGCTTCAAGGACGACCACGAACTGAATGTGGCCGAGTGGATCGTCTATGACGCTCTCTATGCCTATTGCCAGGAGATGGTGCGCCAAGGGAAACCAGACGGGATGTTCAAGTGAAAGCGAGAAAAGACGCAAGACAAAGATGAGTTTGCAACTATTGGGCCACATCGAACTACCGGGAAATCTCAAACCCGGCGGATTCGATCATGCGAGCGAACATTGCGGCTCAGGCAGGATCTATGTTGCCCACACGGCCACCGATGCTCTGGAAGTCATCGACTGCGTCGAGGACCGTTACTTGCACTCAATTGAGAACCTGATGTGATCTTTTTCAATCGGGTATTAAGGCATCTGTACGTCGCGATTGGGAACCCTGGGGTGGTCGACGTCTTCGACACCGACGTCATGGAGCGTATCCAAACGGTCCCGACTGAACGCGATGCTCATACGCTCGGGTTCGACGCCGAACGCATTAAGCTCTATGCCTTTTTACCTAAAACACATCGTGCAGCCGTTTACGTCGACCAAGATTAGGCGCCTGTTCCAATTCTGAGCAACAACATCGTCGAACAGTGAGCAGCCGCCTAGAGCTTCCGACTGTGCGTCGGAGCGGCTAACAACCTTCGCCAAACGTGATCTTCACCAAGCTGCCAGCTGACGGTTACATCTTATTTGGGACTCGCGTTATCCGCATGTTTGCCTACGGCTTCTTGTCGGTGGTGCTCGTGCTGTATCTGGCGCAGTTGGGTCTGAGTGAAGGGCTCATCGGATTACTCCTTAGCCTCACCCTGATCGGCGACGCAGCGATCTCCCTGTGGATGACAACGAGCGCGGACCGAGTCGGCCGGCGCCGAATCCTGATGGCGGGCGCCGGCTTGATGCTCTTTGCCGGGGTCCTCTTTGCGCTCACCGATAAATTGGCGCTCCTGCTCATCGCCGCGATAATCGGGGTCATCAGTCCAAGTGGTTACGAGGTAGGGCCGTTCCTCTCGGTGGAGCAAGCTGCGCTGTCACAGATTGTTCCCGACAGGGTACGCACACAGGTCTTTGCCTGGTATAACCTGGCCGGATCATTCGCGACCGCGGCCGGCGCACTTTGCGGCGGAGGCCTGACCGAGCTTCTGCAGCAAATGGGAGTCATTTCCTTAAACAGTTATCGCACGGTCCTAGTTCTCTATGGAGTGATGGGTGTGCTACTAGCTACGCTCTTCACGCAACTATCGCCCAAGGTCGAGGCTATCCATTCCGAGGGCCGGCCAACTCCTAGCCGTTTCGGATTGCACCGCTCTCGGCCTATTGTGCTGAAACTGTCTACCTTATTCGGTTTGGACGCTTTTGCCGGTGGCTTCGTTGTTCAAAGCCTCATCGCTTACTGGTTTCACATCCGCTTTGGCGTTCAGCCTGCAGCACTGGGAGGCATCTTTTTCGGAGCGAACATTCTGGCGGGAATTTCCGCCCTAGCCGCCGCTTGGGTGGCGGCGCGGATCGGCTTGGTGAACACCATGGTGTTCACTCACCTCCCCTCAAATGTCCTGCTCATGCTCGTGCCCCTTATGCCGAACCTTCCTTCTGCGATCGTTCTTCTATTCGCGCGTTTCGCTATCTCGCAAATGGATGTGCCGGCTCGGCAATCCTACACGATGGCCGTGGTCGCGCCCGACGAACGTTCTGCAGCTGCCGGCATGACCGGGGTCGCTCGATCAATCGGCGCTGCGATTTCACCAACTTTCGCCGGTATGCTTCTCGGGAATCCCGTTTTACTTGGCGCTCCGTTCTTCGTAGCCGGTGCTTTGAAAGTCGTATACGACATTCTCCTTTACCGAAGCTTTCGAGACATCAAGGAACGAGAGCACGAGGTGCACTGCTCGGAAAAGACTGACTCTCCAGCAGAGAGCGAATAGACAAGGAACAGAGCCAAGCCATGGCGAATGCCGAGTTATCTCTGGACAAAGCTGTAGAGGACGCCACGAAGGCGAACAGCGGCTATCGGCCTGACTTTAGGGAAAATCATAAGGAAAAGAAGCCATTGACACTTCATGAGGGCGCTCCTAGTTATGGAAGGAACAACGAGTTATACATCTTACATGGACTGTCCGGGTCAAGGAAAGGGCTCCCACTGCTTTGTCTCTCGCGATGGCTTCGACAGCGCGACCGAGCTCTGCTTCGATTGGCCGAACTCATTCGCGAGGCAGACTCGGAGGATAACAAATTCCGTCGAGTCAAAGGCTTCGGGATTGAGCAATTCTTCAAAGGTTAGGGCCAAACAGAGCCCGAGTGATCAAGAAGTTCTCGCGACGGCATTCGAGCGCTTTGACGCCGTGTACACACACAATTCAAAAGGTCATGAAAAATTTCTCGATAAGCGAAACAGCTCGCGGAACGCCGGTAAATCGGTCGCCCCGAATCGGCAACCTGGTCAGCTATTTTCTTCGTGGCGCCATCCAGACGCGGCAACGAACTGAGGGGGCACGATGAACTTAGTGTCGTTTGCATTGCGACGCCCGATCTCGCTTTTGATGACGATCGTGGCCGCTGCATTGGTGGGTTTTCTGGCGATCGATCGCATGGCGCGGGACATCTTCCCAGATCTAGGGGTGCCAGTGCTGTACGTGGCACAGCCTTACGGCGGTTTGGACCCGGCGCAGATGGAAGGGTTCATCGTCAGCTACTACGAGTACCACTTCCTCTTCATCACCGGGATTGAGCATGTGGAAAGCAAATCGATCCAGGGCGTGGGGCTCATCAAGCTCCAATTCCATCCCGGCACGAACATGGCACAGGCGGTGGCGGAGACAGTGTCCTATGTCGATCGCGCCCGCGCCTTTATGCCAACGGGAACCCTACCGCCTTTCGTGATGCGGTTCGACGGTGGCAGCGTGCCGGTCGGTGATCTCGTCTTCTCCAGCAAGACCAAGACGGTCGCCGAGCTTCAGGACGCAGCGCTCTTCAAGGTGCGCCCATTGTTTGCCACGTTGTCAGGCGTCTCGGCGCCTCCACCCTTTGGCTCAAGCCAGCGTACCATCGTCATCAACGCAGATCCCGGCAAGCTGCGTGCCTACAACATGTCCCCCGACGAGGTGGTGCAGGCGTTGAGTGCCGGTAACACCATCAATCCATCGGGCAACGTCGGCATTGGTGACATCCTGCCGATGGTGCCGATCAATTCGGTCGTTTCCAATTTCAAGGAGCTCAACAACATTCCTATCCGCTCGCAGGGAACGCGGACGATCTTCATACGCGACATCGGATCGGTCGAAGACGGCGCCGACATTCAGACCGGTTACGCGCTGGTGGATGGACACCGGACCGTCTACATCCCGATAACCAAACGGGCCGACGCCTCGACGCTCGCGGTCGTCCAAGCCATCAAAGCCAACTTGCCACGTTTCCAATCCGTACTGCCGGACGATATTCAGATCAGCTACCAGTTCGACCAATCCCCGTACGTCACGCGCGCCATTGGGGGCCTGTTCTTCGAAGGGGCGCTTGGCGTGGTGCTCACCGGCCTCATGATCCTCCTGTTCCTGCGGGATTGGCGGAGCGCGCTTGTCGTGGCGTTAAACATTCCGCTCGCGATCCTGGCGTCGGTGATGGCGCTCTGGGTGTCGGGTCAGACAATCAACATCATGACATTGGGCGGGTTGGCGTTGGCCGTCGGCATCCTGGTCGACGAGGCGACGGTCACCATCGAGAACATCCACACCCATCTTGCTCATGGTCGCAGCCTCGCCCGTGCGGCGAGCGAGGCTACCGCCGAGACGACGCTGCCGCGTTTCATGGCGATGCTTTGCATTCTCGCGGTGTTCATCCCGGCCTTCTTCATGACGGGCGCAGCCCATAACTTGTTCGTGCCGCTAGCATTGGCCGTCGGCTTCTCGATGGTGGCGTCGTATCTGCTCTCCAGCACCTTTGTGCCCATCTTGTCGATCTGGGTGCTGCGCCTGACCAGCACACACGGCCGGCCGAAAGAGACGTTTTTTGACCGGTTGCGTCGCAAGTACGACCGGTTGGCGAAGTTCATCGTGAAACGGCGGCGTGCCGTCTTGTTTTCCTACCTCGTCATCAGTGGCGCGATCATTCTTGCGGTCGGCGGCGGGCTCGGCACTGAGATTTTCCCACTCGTCGATACCGGACAATTCCAATTGCATCTGCGGGCTCCAGCGGGAACGCGCATCGAGCGCACTGAACAGATCGCGTTGCAGACACTCGATGCGATCAAGCGCGAGGTCGGCCCAGACAACGTGGAAATCAGCCTCGGCTTTGTCGGCACGCAGCCGCCTAATTATCCCATCAATACCATCTATCTCTGGAGTTCGGGCTCGGAGGAAGCGGTGCTGCAGGTGCAACTCAAACGCGGCACGGGGATCCGCATCGAGGATTTGAAGGAACGGCTGCGCCAGAAATTGGCTCAGGAATTGCCGGGCGTGCGTTTCTCGTTCGAACCGAGCGACATCGTCAGCCGGGTGATGAGCTTCGGCGCGCAGACGCCCATTGAAGTAGCGGTGAGCGGACCGAACCTCGCCGACAGCCGGCAATATGCCGAAAAGCTGCGGCGTGCTGGCGCAGGTGCCGACGTTGCGCGACCTCGCATTCGAGCAGGAACTCGACTACCCGACCGTAAAGGTCAACGTCGATCGCGAGCGAGCGGGTGTCTTGGGGGTGACGGCGGAGGATATTGCGAAATCGGTCGTCGCGGGAACATCGTCGAGCCGCTACACCTCCGCCAATTATTGGGCCGATCCCAAGAGCGGCATCGGCTACCAGGTGCAGGTGGAGATCCCTGTGCAGCAGATGAACTCCCTTGAGGAGGTGAAGAACCTCCCGATCGCTCGTCGGACGGCCCAACAGATTGACCTGCGCAACGTGGCCAGCGTCACCGATGGCACGGCGTTCGGCGAATACGATCGCTACAACATGCAGCGCATTCTGACACTGAGCGCGAACATCTCTGGCGAGGATCTGGGACATGCGGCCGCCCGCGTGCAGCAGGCGATCAGAGATGCGGGAAAGCCGCCCGCACGGGTGCAGGTGACCGTGCGGGGCCAAGTCCAGCCGATGGCGGAAATGTTCGGAGGCCTAAGCGAGGGGCTTTTCATGGCCATCGGCGTCATCCTTCTGCTACTGACCGCCAATTTCCAATCGTTCCGGCTTTCCCTGGCGGTGTTGCTGACAATCCCCGCCGTCATCGCCGGCGTCGCGATCGTGCTGTGGCTCACGCGAACGACGCTCAATATTCAATCTTTCATGGGCGTGATCATGGCAATCGGCGTGGCCGTGGCCAATGCCATCCTGCTCGTCACCTTCGCCGAGCGCAGTCGGGTCGAGGGCCGTGAGCCATGGGAGGCAGCAATTGAAGGGGCAGGCAGCCGTCTGCGTCCGATCCTTATGACCAGCTGCGCGATGATCGCCGGGATGATTCCGATGGCGCTCGGCCTTAGCGAGGGCGGCGAGCAAACGGCCCCTCTTGGGCGGGCGGTAATCGGCGGCCTCATCGGCGCTACTTGCGCCACACTCATTGTTTTACCGGCGATTTTCGCCACACTCCAGTCGCGGCACGCTCGGATTTCTGCGTCGCTCGATCCGGACGACCCAAACAGTCCCTATTTCGAGCCAGCTCCGCGGCTTGCCACGGTATCGGGCGCCGGTGACCGACGCCCGAGACGCCATGCAAACGCGGCTAAATAAACGAGAAACAAGAACGGATGTTAAAGACAGATGAATAATGGAATGAAATTTATTAGTCGAAACGGCATCAAGGCTTTGGTCGCGTTGGTTGGCATCAGCGTGGTGGGCATTGTTGCCGAGCGGTACTTGGCGGCTTCGCCATCGAAGTCAACGAAGGCGGATACTCGTCCAGGGGTCGAGGTTGAGCATCCGCGCCGCGCCACCGTGGTACAACGGCTGCAAACCAACGCCACGCTCGAAGCCTTCGAGGAAACGGATCTCTTCGCTAAGGTCTCCGGCTACCTGTCCGATGTTCGCGTTGATATTGGCGATCACGTGAAGGCGGGTCAAGTGCTCGCGGTTATCAGCGTCCCCGAAATGGAGAATGAGCTGGCCGAAGACAAGGCCCAACTCGATTCCAAGCAGAGGTCGCTTGAAACCGCGCAGCGCCAAGTGGACCACAGCAAGGCGAACGTAACGCTTCAGGACGCCACGTTCAAACGCCAGGAGGTGCTGTTCAAGGCACGCAACATCGCCCCCCAGGATCTCGATCAGGCGCGCGCCAACGCGGATATCGCCAAGGCCGATGTAGGCGTCGCTGAAGCGAACCGCGCCTTTGCCGCCGCCCAGGTCGCCCTCGCTGCCGCTACGGTGGATAGGATCAAGACGCTGCTCGCCTATGCGCAGATCGTGGCGCCTTTCGATGGAGTGGTGGCGCGGCGGCTGGTGAACCGGGGCGATTTGGTCCAGGCGGCCACGAGCACGCGGACAACGCCACTTTTCACGGTGCAGCGAATCGACACGATCCGAGTCTTTTGCGACGTGCCGGAGAACGACGTGCCGCATCTGCACATCGGCGATCCGGCCATCGTCAAGCCATACGGCTTCGAGGGCAAACCGTTCATCGGTACCGTAACCCGCTTCTCCTTGCGTCTGAATCCAGAGACCCGCAATATGCGCACCGAAATCGATCTGGCCAACCCCGAAGAACGGCTTTATCCAGGCATGTATGCGGAGGTCTCGCTGGAAATGAACCGGCGCCCGGATGCGCTTACCGTCCCCGCCGCGGCGGTAGGTTCGGATAGCGTCGGTAACTTCGTGTACACCGTTACTGACAATCGCATCTCACGTCTCGCCATCAACATTGGTCTTACCGATAGCGGTCGCACCGAGGTGACCGGGGGCCTATCGAAAGAGACGCCGGTAGTGACGACCTTTAGGGGAGCGCCGCCGGCCGGAACGGCGGTCCGACTGCCGGCGGTCGGCCACGGGAAGTCATAGTGGAAAGATACATGTGGTCTGTTCGCGCGTTTCGAGAGATCAAAGAACGAGAGCACGAGGGCGCACTGCTCGGAAAAGATTGACTCTCGAGTGGAGATCGAATAGGCAGGTTACAGGTGTTACGAAGAGAAATATCCATGTCAGACAAGACGCCCGGTTCTTGGCTGTTCTTGTTGTTTAATCTGCCCGCCAAGCAATCCAGCGATCGGGTTAAAGTGTGGCGCCGGCTGAAAAAGTTCGGTGCGATCCAGCTTAAAACATCGACCTACGTGCTCCCGGACGAGCCGGTCCATTACGAGCGATTTCAATGGCTAGCCAAAGAGATTACTGACGTGGGCGGTGAGGCCACACTCGTCCGGGTCAAAGACATTGAAGGCATGCCGCACGCCGCCATGGTCGCGATGTTCAACGAAGCTCGCGCACGAGACTACGACGAGATCGTCGACCCGTTAACCCATCTCATCAAAGACAGTAAGTCCCGCAAACGATCGCTCGAGATATTCTCTGCTCAATTGCAGAAACTTCGCCAGCGCTTACAGGAGATTCGAGACATCGACTATTTTCAAAGCCCACGTGGCGAGGATGTACAGAGACTCTTGCAGAAGGCAGAAGCGCTTGAATCTCCCAAAAAGAAACCTGAAACGACAATACGGCTCAGAGTCGAGGATTATCGAGATAAAAAATGGATTACCCGTCCTCGCCCGGAGATCGATCGCGTCGGTTCGGCTTGGCTAATCCGCAGATTTATCGACGCTAGCGCCAAGTTCGTCTTCGCAAACACACCCGCGGAGTTCTCTGAAGCAATCCCGTACGATATGTTTGAAGTAGAACTCAGCCATCACGCGGACTGCTGCACATTCGAAACATTGATCCAACGTTTCGGCATCCGCGACCGAGCAGTGCTGCGATTAGCTGAACTCATTCACGATGCCGATGTGGAGGACGACAAGTTTCATCGAGTCGAAGGGTTCGGCGTCGAACAAATCTTCAAAGGATGGGCGAAACAGGGCCTGAGTGATCAAGAAATTCTCGCGAAGGGATTCGAGTGTTTTGACGCCTTGTACGCACAATTCAAAAGGTGATGAAAACGTTGTCCACTTCAGGAAACGTCGATGACACTCGACCAGAGAGCACCCGGCATCCCAACTTCGGCGAAGCCTTCCGGTTCTGGCTAAAACTTGGATTTATCAGCTTCGGAGGACCGACTGGACAAATTGCGGTCATGCATGCCGAATTGGTCGAGAAGAAGAAATGGATCAGCGAAGCGCGCTTCCTCCATGCGCTCAATTATTGCATGCTTCTGCCCGGACCTGAAGCTCAACAACTGGCAATCTATGTCGGTTGGCTTCTGCACAAGACGTGGGGCGGCATTGTTGCCGGCGCTCTCTTTGTCATCCCGTCGATCTTCATTCTTTGGGGGCTCAGCTATATCTATGTGACCCTCGGGAACATGCCCTGGATCGCAGCGATCTTTTACGGCCTAAAGCCGGCTGTACTCGCAATCGTTGCCGCCGCAGTTATCCGCATCGGGAGCCGGGCGCTGAAGAACGAAGTGATGTGGACGCTGGCGGCTGCCGCCTTTATAGCGATCTTTTTTCTCCATGTTCCGTTTCCTCTGATCATCATTAGTGCAGCACTCATCGGATTCCTCGGAGGCAAGTGGAAGCGAGATAAATTCCTTGTGATCCGCGGTCATGGCAAAGCAAAGAACGATTCGGTCCTGGATGATACCTCGGCCGCCCCCGAACACGCGAAGCCTTCCTGGAGTCGCGCGGTTCGGGTGTGTATCACTTGGATATCGCTATGGTGGGCACCCGTCCTTTTGCTGGGCCTTTGGCTGGGCCCGAGTCATACGCTATTTCGGGAAGGAGTCTTTTTCGGCACCGCGGCAATCGTCACTTTCGGCGGAGCTTACGCGGTTCTCCCGTACGTTGCGCAACAAGCGGTCCAACATTACGGCTGGCTTAGCGCCGGTCAGATGCTCGACGGACTTGGCCTCGCGGAGACTACGCCTGGCCCTTTGATTATGGTAACGCAGTTTGTCGGCTTTCTCGGCGCTTGGAGCAATCCCGGTCAGCTTCCGCCCATTCTGTCGGCTACCCTCGGCGCATTGGTGACCACCTGGACTACGTTTGTGCCCTGTTTTCTGTGGATCTTCCTAGGTGGGCCTCATATCGAGCAGCTGCGCGGAAACGAAGGGCTGACTACCACGTTGTCCGCTGTCACCGCGGCCGTGGTCGGCGTTGTATTAAATCTCGCGGTCTGGTTCGGGCTGCATGTCGTTTTCCCAGCTGCCAACACCATAGATTGGTTCGCTATAGTTGTCGGCGTGGTCGCTTTTATCGGCATGACCAGATGGAAATGGAACATCATTCCGGTTGTTCTTGGAGCGGGTCTGGTAGGCTTGTTATTCAAGATGCTGATTTGGCCGAACGGTTAGGGCCGAAAATGAAATGCGGAATGCGGACTGTTAAATCCGAAATCATTCCGCAATCCGCATTCCGCATTTCATCAATCGTGTCCGTGGCGATGATGGATGTCGGGATAGTGCGGATGGGTGTGGGTCAACTCGCTATGCCGATGAACATGGGAGTGTGGTTCGTTGGGCGGATCGGTTGGCTGGTGCACGTGCTGATGATGCTCATCATGCCAGTGGAGATGCTCATGCGTCGTTGCTTCATGGCGGTGCGCGTGGACGTGGCGCTCGGTAAGATGGAGCCATACGCCGACCAGCATGAGGCCGCCCGCAGCCCAGAAAAGCAACGACGGCTGCTCGTGTAATACAACCAATGAAAGCGCGGCGCCGATGAAGGGGGCGGTGGAAAAGTAAGCGCCGGTTCGTGCGGTCCCGATGTGCCGCAGCGCCAACACGAAACAGGTAAGACTAACGCCGTAGCAAAGCAATCCGACCACCGCGGCCGCAGCGATTTCCGGCACTTTCGGAATCGAGGCGCCAACCGCCAGGGCCAGCACGACGTTCACTGCACCCGCGACGAGCCCTTTAATCGCGGCGACGTGCGCGGGATTGGCCGCAGATACTTTGCGGGTGAGATTGTTGTCGATCGCCCAGCAAAGGCACGCACCGACAATCCCCAATGCGCCCCAAGGGACGCCGATCTCCGGCCGCGATTGCCACGAGAGCAAAAGACCACCTAACAGGATGGCGACCATTCCGACGAAGATTCTCCGGTCGAAGTTCTCCTTAAACACGAACCAGGCCAGCAGCGCAGTCAACACCCCTTCCAGGTTCAACAGCAGTGATGCGGAGGAGGCTGGTGTTACGGTCAGACCGAACATCAGCAAAACCGGAGCGATCACGCCGCCGGCCAGAATCGCGCCGCCCAGCCAGGGCAGATCTCGCCGCTGCAACTGGGCCTCGCGATTTTTGCTCTTCGCCCGGAGGCCTTGCCAAGCGATCCACCCAGACAGACCGATACCCGACCCGAGATACAGGATCCCGGCCAGGAGCAACGGATCGATGCGTCCAAGGAGCAACTTGCTAAAAGGCGTGCTGGCTCCGAAGAGCGCCGCCGCCAGCAGGGCTGCCATAACACCTCGCCCACGATCGTCGGTTTTCATTCAATCTTGAATACTCTAGAAAATTTCACGCGTATCCACGAGAATTTTGATAGGCGGCTGATCGATTGCCGATCTGACCTTCTAGCTCCTGGATTCAAGGTTCTAGCTTCTTCTCATGAAACTCGCTGCGCGTGCGGCTGTAGAAAACGTAAATAATCAGACCCAGCACAAGCCACACAAAGAAACGGATCCAGGTGATCACGGTGAGACCGGCCATCAATCCGGTGCAGAGGACAACCGATATAAGCGGGAAAAGCGGCGAGAACGGAACCCGGAATCCGCGCGGTCGATTGGGTTCCCTACTCCGTAAAAAAATCACTCCCAGGGAAACAAGAACAAAGGCGAAGAGCGTACCGATATTCGACAGGTCGGCCGCGTCACCGATATCCACGAACCCTGCTGGAATTCCGACGGCGAAACCAGCAATCCAGGTGGACCAGTGAGGAGTCTGATAACGTTGGTGGACAGCCGAAAAAAGCTTTGGCAACAACCCGTCGCGCGACATGGCAAACCAAATCCGAGCCTGCCCGTATTGGAAGACCAAAAGGGACGAGACCATGCCGGTCAACGCCCCAATGACGATGACAGATCGAAAAATCGGTGATGCTCCCAGCTCTTTGAGCGCGTACGCCACCGGCGCGTCGGCAGCAGCTCCGGAAACGAACGTCGTGTATTTCATCATTCCGAGCAGAACTATTGCCACACCCACGTACAGAACTGTGCAAACGATCAGCGAGGCAATGATACCAAACGGTATGTCTTTCTGCGGGTTCCTAGCTTCTTCGGACGCAGTCGAGACCGAATCGAACCCGATATAAGTAAAGAAAATGATCGCACCACCAGCCAACACACCCCCGAATCCGGATGGAGCAAACGGATGCCAGTTGGCCGGATGCACCAGGCTACCGCCCACCACCAGGAAAGTGACGATCGCTAAGATCTTCACTGCCACCATGATATTGTTTGTTCTGGCTGACTCCCGTACTCCGCGAACCAACAATACGGTGAGGATAAAAACGACCAGGAAGGCGGGAATGTTGAAGTATGATCCTGTCCACTGGCCTGAAGCCCAGACCGGACTGGACCATTGGTCCGGCAAAGTGATACCAAATCCGGCCAGCTGGGCCTTCAGATAGCCACTGAAGCCAGCTGCCACTGCGACATTGGAGACCGCATATTCCAGGATGAGATCCCAGCCGATTATCCAAGCGAAGATTTCACCCAGCGTTGCGTAGGAGTAGGTATAAGCGCTTCCGGAAATGGGGATCATCGATGCCAACTCGGCGTAACACAATCCGGCGAAGCTGCAGGCAATCGCTACTAGCATGAACGAAAGGGCGATCGCCGGACCGGCAGGCGGTCGACCGTGGAGAAGCGCTCCGGAAAAATCTCCGTGCTGAAAAAAATTGATAAGCAGATCCAGGACCTGTGCGTGCAGCAGCGATGGCGCCTCAAAATGTTCGCCGGCAGCGGCCGTTCCCGTCAGGACAAAGATGCCAGAGCCGATGATGGCGCCGATCCCTAACGCCGTGAGACTCCATGGACCAAGGCTCTTCTTTAAGCGGTGGCCTGCACTCTCGGACTCGGTCACCAATTTATCGATCGATTTGCGGGCAAGAACCTGTTTCCCCGAACTCTTATACATTGTGAAGCACTGGCATTAGCATTGGGTTGTACCCCAGCCTGCAGAAAAGAGGAGCCTTTTGCTTCGCTAAAAGGCGAAATTCTTTGTGAAAAGTTAATTCTACGGGCGAACAGGCGATCGGAACAACCGGGCTGAATTCAGAATGAAAGCCAGTTCCGACCCTACATGGATGAGTGCAGCAATGATCGGAGCCAGGAGACCGCAAAAGGCCAAAACAATGCCTAGAGTGTCTACCGCGATCGTGCTCCAGAAGTTAAACATAATCACGCGATAACATCTCTTGGCGATTCCCAACACTTCGGTAAGACGCGAAAGATCGCTGGTCATAAGCGTAATATCCGCGGTCTCGAGGGCGACGTCTGTACCCCCGCCCATTGCTATCCCCACAGTTGCTTCCGCCAGCGCCGGACCGTCATTTACTCCGTCGCCCACCATTGCCACTTTGCGCCCTTGCTGAAGAAGCTCGCGCACCTTTTCCAGCTTCTGCTCGGGCAATAGATTCCCAATTGCCTCGTGAACACCGAGCTGGGCACCGATCGCTGACGCGGCTTCGCTGCTGTCACCGCTTAGAAGAATGGTGCGATAGCCCTGTTTCTTCAATTGATCAACCGCTTGAATAGCTTCGCTGCGAAGCTGGTCTGCGATGGTGAGTGTTCCCAAGACCGTCTTGTTTCGCCCTACATAGACTAGCGTCTCTCCCGGCTTGGTATCACTTTGGAACGATGCGGCACCGTTTGCATCGATTCCGTTTTCCTCAAGGAGGGTCCGAGTTCCAACCACGACTTTGCTGCCTCGATCAAGGCAGGTCACACCTTTGCCGGGGATATATTGAAGATCGGAGTACTCGCGCAGAGATACTTTCGCCGCTCTGGACTTGCGGATAACTGCTTCGCCGATCGGGTGCTCAGAGTGCTGTTCAGCAATTGCTGCGTTTTCCAGCACCTCTCTTTCAGTCGCCCCATCGGTGACCCGAATACCAGTCACCTCCGGAATGCCCATCGTCAATGTACCGGTCTTATCTAAGATGATGGTATCAATTTCGGCGAGCTTCTCCAGATACAGCCCGCCTTTCACGATAATTCCGCGTCGCGCCGCGCTTCCAATACCGGCCAGAATCGCCAACGGGGTACCGGCGGCAACTCCGCATGCCCCGGCAACGATGATCACGGCAATTGTCGCGGTCAGATTGCGCGTGACCAGAAAGGTGAGAACCGCTGCACCAAGCGCGAAGTATACGAGGCCGGCGGCGAGACGGTCGGCGATTCTCTGGACTGGCGCCTTAGACTTTTCCGCCTGTTCCACAACCTGGATGATTTTTCCGAAGGTCGTATCTCGCCCAACGCGTTCGACGCTGACCTCCAACACCCCATTCTTGTTAATCGTGCCGGCAAAAACCTTGCTTTGCCCGGTTTTTTCAATCGGCAACGACTCCCCTGTAATCGAAGATTGGTCCACATAACTGCTTCCCTTGATAACCGTTCCATCGACCGGAATTCTTTCTCCCGGGCGGATCACGATCACTTCTCCGGTCGAGAGTTCGTCCGCCGGCAGCTCACTCTCCTGGCCATTCCGCCGAACCGTCACGTGCCGAGGCAATGCATTGATAAGCTTTTCAATCGCTCTGCGTCCGCCACCGACGGTATAACCCTCGAGTAACTCCGCAAAGAGAACGAAGAATGCGATAACGATCGCGGTAAAAAACTGTCCGATCGCCAGCGCTGATAGCAGGGCGATGGTCATCGACAGTTCCATCGTCATGCGGCGTTTGCGGAGATTTTCCCAAGCCTCTTGATAGATCGGAAATCCGCCGATCACGGTTCCCGCAAACGCGAGCCAGTCACGGTCCATGAACGGACGCCACCAGCCCGTCAGACTGGCCACGACAATGATGCCCATTAGACCCAGGCGTATGCACTCGGCGGTGCCAGTCTGCTGATCATGATCATGGCCCTCATGATCATGCTCAGCGTGGTCATGGATCTGATCGTGAGTATGAGAATGGTGGGGATGGCCCTCCTCCGTGAGCTGACTACTGGAATCAACTGTTTTGCTGGTAGTCTTCATGACAAGGTGTCCGACTATTTTAAATACCTTTTGATGACTTCGATCAGTTCCTCGCCCGCAGCTGCGCGGGCATCATTGTGAGAACCAGTTTGCAACAGATGCAGCCGCACATGTCCCTCCAGAATTTCCGCCATCAACGCGTTCATGGCGCCACGACAAGCGGCTAGCGTAAGTAGCACCTCGCCGCAATCGCGTTCTTCATTCAGAGCTTTTTCAATGCCATTAATCTGCCCTCGGATGCGGCTGATTCTGGACAACAGTTTCTTTTTGTTTTGGATGACGTGGGCCATGAAACTTTCCAAATAATATACCCGGGTATGGTATTGTCAATTTCCTGAGCCTGTACAAGAAGTGGTCCAGTTCTGCGCTCCGCCACGCGTGTAACTCGATCAGATGGTGACCGTGATCAATGCTTCGCCGAGAAGATGAAGAGTTCTTCACTTAACCCCTTACAGCTGTGTATGATCTCGCCGGAAAGCCGTATTTCTAGGGGAATTGATCGCCCTGGTGGGTTGGGTGCATTGTCCGCATCGACTACTTTGAGCGGCTTGGCTTGGATTGTCAGATCTCTCATGCCGGCAGCATCACAACCACAGAGCGCAAGGGCTCGCGTTTGCAGGACGAAAGCAGTTATATACGTCACGACGTTCCTGGAAGTTGTTGTGCGCCCAGGTCCAGCGGGGTTGTGGGCGTGCTCGACGCATGTGCCTCCGCCATGGGCGCTTCTAATTCCCTCTTCACACAGAGATAATAGCGTTCCAAAGGTATCTGTTCGCCAACGTGCAAGCGCCAAACTTTCTTGATGATTTCCTGCTCCGCTTTCGTGAGCCGTTGACGCTGTAACAGATAGCCGGTCCAAGATGGAACCATCAGCTCGATTCGGTAGGTATTGGAGCGCGTCAGGTCCTCGTCGAGACGCCAGCCGAATGCCCCGTTTCTGAGATGAATCAAACGCAGCTCTCGCATCAGCCGGAAAAATTCACGACTGTATAGCCGGTCGACCTCAAACTCGAATGTTATCGCAACCGGTCCGTCGCGAGGCTGAGGATTATAAACGAGTGGACTCATTACGCAGCTGATCGGTGGCGGATCAAAGCTGAGCGAGGTTGTGAAATTAATCGATAAACGAGCTGCCAGCCAGAGACTGAGGGCCAGGGTGACGGCGGCGATAACCAGTGTAATGTTAACTCCGGCGACCTCACTAGAGAAACCCCAGACTACGCCTCCCAGAGCGATGGCACCCTGGGAGACCATGATAACAATCGCGCTCATCCGACCCCGGGCCCAACCAGGAATTGCTCGCTGACCGGCCACCCACAGCTCAGCTGCACCGAGGGTCCATCCAATCCCAGCCAGGGCTGCAACAATCATGAAGATTGACGGTTGCCGCACAAATGCCATGAGAAGATAAACCACCGCGACAAGGAAATTTGCCAAGACTGTCGAAGCGCTCGATGAGAGCCTCTGTCGGGTCCAGGGCAGAACGAAGACAGCGCCGAAAACCGAGCCGGCTCCCATGGACGTAAACAGTAAGGCGAGGTTACAGGGTTGAAGGTGAAGTTCCTTGAGTCCGACGACCGGCATCAAAGCAGGGATAACCGAGATAAAAAATGCAAAGAGAATGTTTCGCGCAAGTACCACTTGAATGACTGGCGCATACCTAACATACCGGATCGCGTTGGCGAACGATTCGAGGAAATTTTCCGACGGGAACTCTGATTCCGCTTTAACGCCTTTCCATTGTAACAGAGCGAAAATCACCACAACAAAACAGAGGGCGTTCAGCGCAAAAACCCAGTTCGCTCCAAAAAAGTAAAGCAGAATACCGCCCACCGCTGGGCCGATGATTCCCGAAACATTCAACTGCAATCCACCAAGGATCACGGCGGAAGGCAGTTCTTCGTCGGTAACTACGTCCGGAACGATTGCGGACCAAGCGGGCGAGTGAAACGCGAAGCCTGCACCGATTAAAAACACGCAGAATAGAAGGACATAGGGGTTCACTAGGTGGAACAAACCAAGGATCGAAAGCAAGCCGGCCGCGGCCGCTAACCAAAGATTAATGAAGCAGAGGAGCTTCCGTCGATTAACAATGTCGGCTAAGGCTCCGGCCGGCGGCGTAAAGAGGAAGAACGGCAGGGATGCAACTGTTGACATCAGAGAGAGCAAAAATGTTGATGAACCGAGCATGTTCATCGTCCAAGTGGCTGCAGTGTCATGCGCCGCGACGCACGTTCCCGAAAGCAAAACGGCAAACCAAAGCTTCCGATACAGCGGATTCCGCAGCGCGGCGAAAGTCGAGGTATTATTGGGATCGTCGTTCACAGGCTTGTCACGGACCGAAGCTAGAGTTAGTCGAAAACGAGACCGGTTATTTACCCGGGTCGCCGAGCTTGGATCGGCCGCAGGGTGTTTGCGTGAAGGGGCAACGACGCAGGTGCGTTTCTTGCGAATCGATCCAATTCAATACGGCCAGGCTCCGACTCGTTTGTAATCTGGTACCAGGTTGAGCGGGAATTTATTCCTCGTTGCTCCCCATAATTGTTCTGGGAACAGTTCGGAGTCGGCTGCTATTACTCCTCGTTACCAGTCTGAATTACATGCTCTAGCTCGGTAGCTAACTCGGGGTTCAAGGTCTTTAGCGTCGCGAGATCCTTTTCGGCGTCAGCTTTCCGGCCCAACTTGAGGAAAAGCACACCACGATATTCGTACGCTTCCGCAAGGTTTGATTTGAGTTGGATGGCCTTATTATAATGCTCGAGAGCCTTAGCGTAATTTTGCGGTCCCTGTTTGCGCAGCGAATAGCCGAGATTGTTGTGGGCCTCGGCGAAGTCGGGATTCTCGGAAAGCGCTTGTTGGAACTTGGCCTGGGCTTCGGCGAACTTCTTGGCATGCATGAGCTGGATGCCTTGGTTGTAGACTTGTACTGGTTGAGCGCCTTGCTCCCTTTTGAGCGCGCCGCCTCCCGCTGCGCTACCCGCGCCGAAAGCTGTGCTTGTCGCAATGATATAGATTGTAAATAAACTGAGGTAACGTTTCATAACTTTTCTGTAGGTTAAAAAATCTGTGGTGAGGTCTTCAGGAGGGTGCAACCGCATCAAAACCTGCCGCGGTTGACCCTCCTCATGTGATAATTTTACTTCTTACTCCTCCCACTCGCGTCGGGCCGCATCGGCTTGTTCTGCCATATCAAATATCAGATCAAGAAACTCTTTTGATCGCTGTTGTTCGATAAAAAGCCCGTCATCAACGAAGCCCTTGATTGCGCCCCTTGCATCTAGCTGTCCGGGAGAGGTAGGGCGAATGATCGCACATTGTGGTAGGCTTGTGCTGATGAAGTCGCATGGCTCGGGCATGATCAGGTTGGCCTGCAACGTCTCCGGCTGGTTTGCAGTGAGATCCACAAACGTTATCCCTTTGTCGATCAGGAGAGCCCCATTGGCTAAATGCGCATTGCCTGCCTTATCGTGCCAAACCTGAAAGTGCATTATCTCGGATCCGCCGATACTAAGGGTGATTTTCAATACTTCCGCGCTGGTTACCTTCCGACTGAGAGTGGCGTAGAGGCTGGTGCCAGCTTGCTCAATAAACCCAAAATGAAATCCCGCCGTGAAGGCGATCGCTAGGAGATGATTACCGGAGGTGAGGTCGGCATTGGTTACCGGAATTGCCGGATGTTGCCCAACATTCAAACCCTGGACTGCCTGTTGAGTGAAGACCGCGCCTAAATCGGGATTAGTCGTGCTGCGGTACCGAATCCACCAACTGGTGTCCACACTGAGTTGTTGCAGGTTTGTGAGTCGGCCGGTTTGCGGCACGCCCGTCACTTTACTAGGCGGGATATTGCGAAACGCATCGAAATTGACTGGTTGTTCGCCCTTAGACGCTAAGAACGCGTTTAGGAAAGCTACATGGCTCATCTCATCATCAGTATTGTCGGCGATATACTGGGGCATGTCGCCATCAAGGACTTGAAGGTCAGTGATGTAGGGTTGACTAATCGAACCGGTCGCGCCAATGCCTCCCAGTTCGTTATATCGCTGCCACAGATCAGTCTCAATAATTTCCGCTGCAGCCAGGAGCCTAAGAATCGCGACGTCTCCTTTTGAGAGTTTGCCTTTGCGCTCGACGCCCTGCGCTTTGCCTTTGGTCGCCAAAAGTGCACTGGCTGGCAGCAACGTCGCGCCGGCCATCCCGAGGCGCTTCAGAAATGAGCGTCGTCTGACGCGACACGGATTCGGATGAACGGGTTGGGTTTCGGTTGAAGCGAAACGTGTCTGAGAGGACTCCATGCGAGGTAGGTTTTTTTCTTTCATCGGTTGGCTTGTAATTTTTCGGACGGTCACCTGGTCTGAGCGCGTTAGATATGCCCTCGAACGGTCGGTGTCGCGTTAACTATGACTTACTGCAAAAGGAAACGATTTATTCCCGGCTTCCCGAATTCGCCGCTCGGCGAAACTAGCCGGTGGAGTTTTGTCCTGCCAACGAACCGGCGCCTACTTTAAATAGAAGCCATCAGCCCGGCCCGCCGCCAAACGGGCCTGGTCTCGGTATTCATCCATGCAGCACTACGTCGAATCTGATATCGCCTCCAGGGTTTAGGGCAAAAGATCGGCCGTCCTTCACACCCTTGCGCCTCTGCGTTGCGTTCTGGTGAGGTCTGGAATCATCTGGCAATTCGAAGTTTTTGAGCAACTCTCTCTTCGCCGTCCGCAGCTCAACGATGAATATTGGAAGTGACTGCATAATAGCCAATGCCCCATCGCTTTGCTATCGCCTATCTGTTATTACTTCCTTAACTCCCAGTTAAATCGTCAAAGCCAGGGCTTCGCGGTGGTTGGTACGAACCGTCGTCCTGCGAATCCGAATTGCCCTGCGTTGCTAGAACTGGATTTACCAGTCTCGTACTAAATCCCGCGCCCGTTGAGGAACAACCTGTCGCAAGCATGACCACTACACCGAAGATCACCGCTAGTAATGCCGCGCGTCCCATATCGTTGAAGAAGAAGCCAGAACAACGGTCATTAAGCATTCTCGCATTGCTCCAAGGAAGGGCCATTTTTTCTATGTGTTGATTCGATTGCATTGAATAACTCCATAGTTAACTACCCTTTTTCACCCGACCTTATTCCCTGGCTGCCACCGCAAGCATCGTTAGCTTTTGCGAGAGTCTGTCGAGCGCTTCACGAGCGTAGTCAGGTTGAAGTGTCCATTACGCAACGGTGTGGATGTTGTCCGCTCGAGGCGGAAAGGAAATAAGGCGAGATACTCTGACACTTTCTGAACTTGCTCGCCGGTGCGAATGCCATTCCAAGCATTCTCGATTTCGGCCTGTTCTTCCATTCGCAAATGCCACGATAGGGGCCGTCGTTTCTTTTTGTACCTCGCGCTTGGAGAGAAAGTGAAATCAACCGTCTCTATTCTCACCCCGTCTCGATGCTGGCCCTTCTGCCCAGCCAGCACCTCGCCGCTCCATCGCTCGCGCAGTAGTTGCAACTCGCGATCAGCCGAACATGCGTAGGCGGCTCCCCGGAACGTATTCATCGTAAGAAGCGGTGCCCAGAATTGAAAAAAGGTGCCTCCATGTTCTTTTACATATCCTTGTTCGGCGGCCGGGAATGCGTTAATTCGAATAACTAGAATTTCCTTAGGTAGCCTCGTCGGGTTGCGATCAGCTAAATCGCTGAGACCGTTGTGCAGCCACTGGACGAGGGCGGCAACGCCGGAGTTGTCGTAATAACCGCCATCAGCCAAATGCATATTCATGAAGCCGTTCTCGCCTCAACCAGCTTTGCGCTGTCCGGCAACGAACTGGCTGCCAGAATGCAGCTCGCAAAATAATATGACTTCATGAAAGGACCTGCCTTCTATTTGTATTATACATGGTACAACGGGTAGTTATTCCGAAAGGGCATGCTTCTTTATTATTGGAAATGGGCGCCAACGCCGCGCGGTCAGTCTCATCGTCGTTACAGGTACGTGTGGCTACAGTAGGTTACCGAGGGGAAGGTCGCATGCGCGGGTGGCAGCCTTTCCTCCCTTCCCAGTTCGTCATTTCCCGGCGCAGTGGCTTGTCAGCCCGCGGAGATAGCTGTCGCCGGCTAACCCTTCGATGAACCAGCCGAAAGAAGAAATGGGAATAATTCGCGCCTACTTTTGGTTTAACAACACAAGCACGTATGAAGAGTCATGTATTTTCGCTTGACTTCCATCGACCGGTGACAGCCGGGCTCTCAACAGGACTAACATCGCAGGAGAGATTTATGAAAGTACCAACACTAATATCGCTAGCTGCCGGAGAAATCGAAGTCCCGCTCCGGAACCTCACCCCGCAGAGATGACATTCCGCAATCACCACCCCTCCAGTGAAGCTGCCAAACTTTCGTACTGCTCTGGTTATCGCGGACGATAGCGGACTTCGCAAATCCGTTGTGCTACACCTCAAGCACGAAGGCTGGATCGTGCACGGGCTAAAGAGGGCCGAACACGTACTCCCGATTTTGGCTCACGTACCTTATGAGCTTATTATCGTCGACCGCACGATTACTCCGACTAGTCAACCACACCCATGAGCCTCCGAAACCTCTCCGATCTCTTCCTCTACGAACTCTGGACCCTTTGTGATGCTAAAAAGCAGGTGATAGCGGTGCTACTACGTATGAGCCGCTTGGCCTCCAATTACGAGCTCCTCGAGGAATTGAAGGCACACATTGACGAGGCCAAGGAGCACGTGTATCTTATCAGAACCATCATCTCAAGCTACCAAGCGATCCCGCCCGTGAAGAACTGCGCAACCATGAACGGCTTGATCGCATCTAGCAAGCTTCTTTTTAACAACTGTGCCACCGTAAACGCCGGTGCACTAGATGCCGCTCTTATTTGCGCTTCGCTGGAGATCGTCCACTACGAATTAGCCAAACTTGAACGTTTGCGCTTGTACGCGAACCTTTTGAGTGACCATCAGACAGTAACGATCCTCAATGCTGTGTTGCATGACTCGATCGAGACCAAACATCGTCTGGCGGCGCTTATGGGCCTTTGCGTCGATCTTGATTCCGTTTCGGCGCCTAAATCAACTCCCCGTCCAAGCGGTAACCCCGCCCACTCACCGCCGGCCGATCAGCTGGAAATCATCAACTGACTTCCCCGAGGAGCCTAAGCTCACTATATTAACAATTTATAAGACTTGGAAGCTTTCGTAGTGTCAGCAAACCGGCCACAGCCGAATTCGCGCAGCAGATGTTGCATATGCCAGGAGTAGTCCCTTCCCCTGCGCGACTTGCGGCAGATGCATCGCAAATGGCGAAAGCAGATGATGATGTTCATCTTAAGAGCCTATACTGCATTTATCGTAGCACTGCCCAACTGCTTAGGCGTGCCGCTCTCTGGATTCCAATCTCCATCGCTTCTCTGAGATCAAAACCGTAGATCGACGAACGTCCAAAGAGCTTTCGCTGGGCGCCAATCTCGCTTCCCGAGCATTGGCCATGTTTAATTTTGGATGGCGGGCTGTGCACATCTCGTCCACCACGTCGAAAACTCGGAGGAGTCGTCCCTGCGCCATCTGTAAGTCTACTATGAACAAAGCAAGAGAGTTCATTATATAAGGGTTCCATTGTTTCACGATCACCACTTTTTCGTTTCGCAAGCTTCCGGATGCGCTCAACTGCCAAAGAG
>Ga0209647_1000801_pt1 | contig 28655 bp, 29 predicted proteins | sample GraSoi_2013_60cm_FD_185827 | JGI IMG/M metagenome (GOLD analysis project Ga0209647, IMG submission 185827) | Grasslands soil microbial communities from the Angelo Coastal Reserve, California, USA - Sample 9_17_2013_60cm (SPAdes) (version 2) | ecosystem: Environmental > Terrestrial > Soil >... | reverse complement strand
AGAGAACGCACCGCCCGCTCCAGCTCATCGGCAGCAGCCCCTGGATCTGTCATCGGCAAGGTGGCAAATCCAGCGAAACGATCGGGATGAGCGGCGACGGCAGCGGCTAATTGATCATTCGCTTCTCGCGCTAACCTCACGCCCTCGCTACCAGGAAGTAACACGATGCCTGACACCGTGTGAGAGATCAACTGGAGATCGATACCTCCCGCATCCATATCCCTCAAACGAGTCGCGCCAAGATCAGCAAGCTTCGCCTGCTTTTCGGCAACCAATGCTATTTCCGCGCTTCCTCCCCGGCTGCGAGCGTCTCTCTTCATCACCTCTATGAACCCATCGGCCAGGAAATGTTCTTCGATCGCAATTGTTCGCATGTTCACTCCTCCTTTTCTTCTCTCTTTCCTCTATTTGCTGGTAGTGCCTCCGCAACACCACGCAGAAGTGCTTGAGCAGAATCCTAGATTGCTCTAGTGATTGCTAACATCCATACAGTTGTATACGATAGATGTGCAGCAAACGTGACACTTCTCACCACATGTGAAATGGGTATCCCAAGCTCATTTATGCTTGAGCTTATGCCCAATATTTGTGATAATGGCACTTCTTTCTTGGCCGTAGGGACCACCATCTTCGTCGGATCAGGCGGAAGACCACGCTGCTCCAGACACGCTGATCGCTGCTGGTGGTGGAGAGAGCTTCCGCCTCTTTGGTCATGATGGCCTCTCCTACCTGCGTCGCTTCAGGACAAGGAAGCAGCACCTCCGCTGGAGTCAAGAGAGCACTGCCCTGGCTCTGACTAGCCCCGGAGGGAAGCACGAGCGGTCTGCCATGAGACATGCTGGACCAGTTCCTCGCCGCAGTTGTTTCACGCCAGCAGCTTATCCAGGGTGATCGGCAGGTCACGGATGCGGATGCCGGTCGCATGATAGACGGCATTGGCGATGGCGGCGGCGGTGCCGACGATCCCGATTTCGCCAATGCCCTTCGCGCCCATTGGGTTGACATGCAGATCCTCCTCATCGATCCAGGTCACGTCAATCGTGCCGACATCGGCGTTGGTCGCGATATGGTATTCCGCGAAGTCATGGTTCACGTAGTCGCCGAAGCGCGCGTCCAGGACACTCGCCTCGTGCAGCGCCATCGACAGCCCCATCGTCATCCCACCCAGCAGTTGCGAGCGGGCCGTCTTCGGGTTGATAATGCGACCGGCGGCAAAGACCCCCAGCAACCGTGGAACACGGACCTCACCCGTGTCCGCATTGACGCGGACCTCGGCGAACTGCGCGCCAAAGGCATGCATGGAGAACTGCTGCGCCTCGGGGTTCGTCTCGAGTTCACCGCTGGCCTCCAGCCCCTCGGCAGGGACGATACCACCGTGCTCCTTGTGCAGCCGTGCGCGGAGCGCACTCGCTGCATTGAAGATCGCCCACCCCCATGAGGCGGTGCCCGTCGAACCCCCGGCCACGAAGGCCCTCGGTAGGGAGCTATCACCGATCGCGAGGTGAATACGTTCGGGCGGCACTTCGAGCGCGTCCGCCGCGATCTGGGTCAGCACTGTCCAGGCTCCGGTCCCGATGTCCGAGGCGTCGATGCGAACACGATAGTTTCCCGCCTGATCCACCTGCACGAGCGCGGCCGCGGGAAGCTGGTTGGCCGGATACGTCGAGGCAGCGACGCCAGTCCCAATGAGCCAAGGGCCATCGCGTCGCGCGCGCGGCCGCGGGTCGCGCAGCGCCCAACTGAAACGCTGCGCCCCTTCCCGCAGGCATGCGACGAGGTTGCGGCTACTGAACGGACGCCTGGTCTCGGGATCGACCGCAGGCTCGTTGCGGATGCGCAACTCGATCGGGTCGAGCCCACAGGCGATCGCCAGCTCGTCCAGCGCAGACTCGAGGGCGAACATCCCTGGACACTCACCCGGTGCGCGCATCCACGAGTTCGCTGGGACGTTGAGCCGTGCCAGCCGGTGCGTGGTGCGGCGATTCGGCGCGGCGTACATCATGCGCGTCGCGACGGCGGTCTGCTCGGCGGACTCATGGATGGTCGAGGTCTGCTCGACGACGTCATGCGCAATCGCCATGAGTCGGCCTTTGCTGTCGGCCCCCAGTCGCATGCGCTGGATGGTCGGCGTGCGATAGCCCGCCAGCGCAAACATCTGCTGCCGCGTGAGCGCGAGCTTCACGGGCCGCCCCGCTGCCTGCGCGGCCATCACAGCGAGGATTACATGTGGGTGCGCGAAAATCTTGGACCCGAACCCGCCGCCGACATACGGCGCGATGACGCGAACGCGCTCAGGCGGGAGTCTGAATGCCGTGGCCACGGCATCTCTGATGGAGTGTGCACCCTGGTTCGTGTCGTAGAGGGTCACGCTGTTGTCGCTCCAGATTGCCAGCGTCGCGTGCGGTTCGAGCGGATTGTTGTGCTAAGGCGGCGTCGTATAGACCTGATCGAGCGAGACGGCAGCCGAGGCCAGCGCGACCTCGACATCGCCGTCGAATGTGTCAGTCTGGTAGTAGCCTGAGGCGATGCTCTGCGGCTTGTAGAGATCGCTGCGATCGGCGCGCAGTTCGACATCGTGTGGCTGCTCCTCGTAGCGGACGACGACCAGGCTCGCCGCCTGACGCGCGATCTCGGACGTCTCGGCGACCACGGCAGCGACGAACTGACCATGATAGGCGACCGCATCCGCTTGGAACACGGCCAGTTCGGCATCGTCAAGCGGCGCAAGCCGTGGGGCGTTCTCGTGCGAAAGCACGGCGATGACCCCGGGCAGCGCTCGTGCAGCGCTCGCATCGATCGACACGATCCGACCCTTGGCGATGGTGCTCTGCACCGGGAAGACATAGGTCACGCTCTCGACCGGATACTCGTAGGCGTATCTCGCTGCACCGGTGACCTTCTGAGCCCCGTCGATGCGGTTGAGAGGCGCGCCGATGGCGCGCGTGATGAGTTGCATCTTCATGACCTGTTCTCGAATGAGATCTGCTCCTTTTTCTGCGATCATGAGCGTAGGTGCCATGGTATGGCCATTAACAATCGTGGGCATGATCGAGGCATCAATGACACGCAGGCCCTCGACACCATGCACACGCAGTCGCTCATCGACCACCGCCTGATCATCCTGGCCCATCTTACAGGTACCCACCGGGTGATACACCGTCTCCAATTCCCGACGTAGAAATGCACCAATCTCCTCCTCGCTTTGTACGCGAGGACCGGGAAGAACCTCCCCATCATAGAAGGGAGCGAAGGCCTGTGCCTGACCTACGCGGCGTGCCAGTTTCACTCCTTCAACAAGCAGTCGGGAATCAGCCTCGTTCGAAAGCATGAGCACCTGTGGCGAATTGATGGTCCCCCCTGAGAGAATAACCTCTTTATTCACCCTGATCTGCTGCTCTTGACGATCTTTGAGGTAGGCGACACCGACAGCACGTGTCCCTTCAAAGAGCACCCGTGTCACAAGGCTTTGCGTGAGAACCGTCAAGTTTGGGCGATGCTGTGCGGGATGGAGGTACGCCATAGCCGTACTATGGCGTTTCCCTTGGCGCTGCGTCACCTGATAGGTGCCGAAGCCTTCCTGAGACGCTCCATTAAAATCGTCATTGTGTGGCCAGCCCAGTTCTACGCCCGCCTCGATGAATGCCGAAGAAAGAGGATTGGTGTAGGACCGGTCCATAACATTGAGTGGGCCACCCACACCATGATAGGTTGAGACACCACGCTCCTGGTTCTCGGCCTTCTTGAAATTTGGCGTGAGGAAAGGCTCTCGCTGCCTTCTGCCAACGTGAGAGCCATGAAGGACGCTCTCACGCCAGTTCGATTTCTGAGATAACACTCGTTGCACATCCCGTGGGTAATAACAGCAGGCATTTTCCAGTTCCTTCGCAAAACTTTGAAACGCTTTGAGCAGAGGAGGCGTTCCACGTAAAGGTAGGGGCGAAAAAGGTGTTATGGTATACTGAAAACTGGATCGTATACCAAAAATGAGGAGTAACAAGATGACGATTGCAGTACAACCTTTTGGTCGCAGCGGGCATATGAGCACCCGCACGATCTTTGGCGCGGCCGCCCTGGGTTCACTCACACAGGGCGAGGCAGATCGTGCCTTGGAGGTGTTGTTACAATACGGCGTTAACCATATCGACGTGGCGGCCAGTTATGGCGACGCAGAAATACGCATCGCGCCCTGGTTGGCGCGCTACCGGGACCAGTTCTTCGTGGCCACCAAGACAGATATGCGCACAGCCAGCGAGGCGAAGGAGGAGCTTCATCATTCCCTCGAACGTATGGGCATTGACTACGTAGACTTGTGGCAGTTCCACAATCTGGCCGATCCCATCGAGTGGGACATTGCCCTCAGCCCTGGCGGCGTGCTGGAAGCTGCGCTTGAGGCCAAACAAAAGGGTTTGATTCGCGCTATAGGCGTCACCGGTCATGGAGCGCAGATAGCAGCTACGCACAGGCGCAGCCTCGAACGCTTCGATTTCGACTCGGTACTGCTTCCCTATAACTACATCACCATGCAAAACTCCTATTATGCTGAGAATTTCAATGCCCTGCTCGCAACCTGCCAGCAGCGCAATGTCGCTGTCCAGACCATCAAGTCGATTGCCTATAAAAACTGGATGGGCCGTGAGCATACCCGTACGACCTGGTATGAACCATTGGAGGATCAACGGCATATCGATATAGCGGTACACTGGGTGCTGAAGCAGCCCGGTATTTTCTTGAACACGGTGGGAGATCTACGCTTGCTGCCCAAAGTGCTTGACGCGGCCAGCCGCTTCCAGACAGGTCCAACTGACGAGGAAATGGGTGCGCTCGTCAAGGAGCTGGACGTGCAGCCATTGTTTGTATAGTACGACGTAACGCAAGGCGGCAGTCTTAGAGGTAGAGGCCGTTTGAAAAGGCAGGGGTGACTGGCTAAGAGAGATGCAAGAAGGTGCTGATGTAGGCTCATACATGCAATCAGGCGAACACACTGGTTCGCCTGTGCAAAAGTGGTCTCGAAATCAGACCCTCCCTACTCGCCAGTCGCCTCGTTTTCAAGCAATGTCTTGAGCCGCCGCAGACGTTCATCCCATTTGGCGCTGATTTCCTTGATCCACTCATCAATATCGCTGAGGGGTTCAGGGGTCAGGGTATAGCGTTTTTCGCGCCCCTTTTGATGGACAGCAACCAATCCCGCATCTTCGAGAATATGAAGATGCTTGAGTATCCCCTGTCGTGTGATGGGATATTCTTCTGCAAGCTGGGTCGCCGTCTTAGGGCTGTTTTCCGCCAAATTCACCAGCAAGTCCCGGCGTGTCGGGTCAGCTAGTGCGGCGAAAGTGCGCGCGTCCATCAGTATGGTAGACTCCGTCTTTTGCCTCCAGGTTATTTGTATCAGCCGCGCTCAAGATGGGCTTTCAAGTTCTCCCTTGCTGTTGTATAGACCACGGCGGTCACATCAACCCACGTCTGACGCAGATCGCCGGGTAGCGACTTAAAATCCTTCTGGACACGGTAGACTCCTGCCGTCAATATAGGCTTTCAAGTTCTCCAGCGCCATCTCCCAGCCCTTGCCATTCTGATCAAGACGCTCTTTGCGCGCATCCTCTGACAGTGATTCAAACCCGGTCTCAGTGACCGTGAAACGCGTGCCGCCATTTTCTTCTTCGAGAGTATAGGTCGTAGTCATCGACATATCTGGTAAATTGCGGGTGGTAATTTGCCGCGGCGGGTCAACCAGTTCTTTGTTCTATCGTGTCAAGGGCTTCACCCCTGGTAACAGGGCTGTTGCAAAGTCGAAATCCCTTTGCAAGAGCCCTGCCCTGGTGACAGGGCTGTTGCAAGATCGGGAATACGCCCCTTGCTTGTGGGAGTGCAGAGGGCGACAGCCCTTTGCCGGAGCGCGAGGTGTCCTCGCTCTATCCTTCCCGCCGCCGGAGGCGGCAAAAAGGGAGTTTGTAACAGCCCTGGCCAGTTGATCTATTTAGCTTGACTTGATGCAATACCTGGGATATAGTGTTTTCCAAGTAAAAATCTATCTTGATTAACAGGGAAAAGGCAAAGAAAATAAGAACAGCGCCACTTTCAGAAATAAAACTTCCTCATAATAATAGATCTATACTTTTCTGTGGAAAGAAACCCACAGAACCACCACTATTAAAAAAAGTAACAGGGAGATTGTTATTCAATATATGTTTAATCAAGGAATCGACAGACAACCAGCGTATTCATTTATCCGTGAATCAAAAGAATGGGCAACGCGTACCGTTACCTTTGGTGCTATTGGTCACGCGTATCAACCCCCAAGAAAGATTTTTATGCCAAACGGACAAAAACCGTTTGATATGTCATTTGACAGTGGTGATGGTGGGGTTAATGGAAGAATATTTAGAGAAACATATGGGCCTATTCTCGCTGATCAGCAGAGAGGTATTCCACCGCATCTTGTTTTCTCCTTCTACCCTACAATTCGTGAATGGATAAAAAAGGAACGACCAGGAGACTATGAAATAATTAAAAAAAACATTTCCGCTCTTCCAAAAAGAGAAAAAGAGTACAACGTTCTTGGTGATCCATTTCTCCATATTATCCTTCCTCTGATCCCTGAAGGGGACCAGGAGATGCTAATGAGAATGGGAAGACAGGCGTTCCAGGAAGACTTTGGTTTCATGCCAAAAGGAGTCTGGTTTCCTGAAACAGCCGTATCAAAAAAGACGCTTGAAATGGCAAATAAAGCTGGCTACATCTTTGCAGTATTGCGGGATACCCAGTTGGAAGGGATCGGCTCAAACAGACTCAATCCATTCGCAGATAGCCATAATCCTGTCTCTGTAAAACTGGATAATGGTCGTGAAATGGCAATCGTTCATTTTGACTCAGGGACAAGTAGCATCGTATCGTTTGATGGTGATCAAACAAATAGAATGCAAGATTTTTTTGATCACATTTTTTCTGGACGACGGAATCACGAAACAGTTCTCACAGGAACAGATTTAGAATTATATGGACATCACAAGCATGGTAAAGAGTTTTTTTTACGATATGCACTTGAAACAGCGGAAAAGAGGAATTATCGAAAAGCTCTTCGAGCTGTTAATGCAACTGGTTATTTGCAAGCTTCTTTTGATCTTTTCCCATTTTCTCTGCGAGACCGACTCCAAAAAAAAGAAAAAACCTATGATACTCTGCGAGATATGACAAGCTGGAGTTGTGAGAACGGACACAATTTAGGACGATGGACAGGACATTGTGACTGTGACCACCCCTCAGACCGGGTAAATATTGAAAAGCAACGTTTGTACAATACCTTACGCCAGTACAATAATGAAATTAATCAAGCATTAACAACGGTGTTTGGAACTGAACCGAGCTGGCGGGAAGCATTTGCGAAAACATTTCTCAACGTACGAGGAAAAGTATTCAATGGAGAAAATTTCCTTAAAGACCTACGAAAGCAAGTAAACGGGAATGAACAACTCTACCGGTTGTTTGGAGCAAAGATATATACACTGCTTGGCTTCACCAGCTGTGGATGGTTTTTCGGTGATGAACAACGAATGGAAAGAGAACTCACACAAAACATGGTGGAGGCGGTACGCTTTATGATGCCAACCGAAGAAAAAATAGTTGCATGGACGAATAACAAAATAGGTTTAAGACGATTGATTGATTGGGTAAAAGACGTATAGGATTTGTCATAATGCAACTCATCTCGCTCCATCCAGGTATCACGTTGGCGCAGGTAGAGGCAGAGTAAGAATATTCTTTTTCTTGTGGTACACTAATCAAAGTTCGGAATCACGAAAAAAATCATGAGGTGGTGAGTGGAAATGTATAAAGCTTTTACGATCGGTCTTATCCAGATGCGTATGGAAGAAGATGTGAACGCCAACCTGGCGAAGGCCCAGGCGATGCTGGAAAAGGCGGCGAAGCAGGGCGTGCAGGTTGCTTGCTTGCCGGAGTTGTTCCGCTCGCCCTATTTCTGCAAGACGGAAAACCCGGCGGTTTTTGATCTGGCGGAATCCATTCCCGGTAAGACCACGGAAACCATTGCCGCAATCGCCAGGCAGCATGGCATGGTAATTGTCGCCTCACTTTTTGAGCGCCGCACCGCCGGGATTTATCACAATACCAGCGTCGTGTTCGACGCGGACGGGCGGCAGGTGGGAATGTACCGCAAGATGCATATTCCCGACGACCCGCTCTATTACGAAAAATATTATTTCACTCCCGGCGATCTGGGCTTCAAAGCTTTTGATACGCAATTCGGCACACTGGGGCAGCTTGTCTGCTGGGATCAGTGGTATCCGGAAGCGGCGCGCCTCACTGCGATGCAGGGGGCGCATGTACTGTTTTATCCCACCGCTATCGGCTGGCATCCGGCGGAGAAAGCCGAGTTCGGCGCGGCGCAGGCGGATGCGTGGGAAACTGTCCAGCGCGGCCATGCCATCGCTAACGGCGTTTATGTGGCGGCTTGCAATCGGGTCGGATTCGAGCCGTCCCTCGCTTCCCCCCTCTCCCTCCCCCCGCTTGCGGGGGGAGATCAAGAGGGGGGCATAGAGTTTTTCGGCAACTCGTTTATTGCCGATCCGTTCGGGCGCATACTTGCCAAAGCCTCCTCGGATAAAGAGGAAATTATCACGGCGGTCTGCGATCCGGCTATCCAGGAGCAGACGCGCCGCTGGTGGCCGTTCCTCCGTGATCGCCGCATTGATGCGTATGGCGGGATTACACAGAGGTTTGGCAAATGACACTGAGGATGCCCGCCGAATGGGAAAAGCAGAAAGCGATCTGGCTTGCCTGGCCGCATAACAAGGAAGACTGGCCGGGTAAATTCGAGGCGATAAAATGGGTGTATGTTGAGATTATAAAATATCTGACTCAGGGCGTCAGGGTAAGGCTGCTGGTTAAGAATGCTGGTGAGCGGCAGAAAGCGGCGGATATTCTGGCAATATCGCATATTGACTTGAGTCAAGTGGATTTGATTATAGCCCCGACCGACCGATCATGGCTGCGCGACTCGGCGCCGGTTTTTGTCTATGACGGCAAACAACGTACTCTGCTTGACTGGCGGTTTAATGCCTGGGCGAAATATGACAACTGGCAGAGCGATGATAAGGTTCCTGAATGCGTCAAGCAATTTCTTGATCTGCCTTCTGTACAACCTGAGCATAAAGGCAGAAGGGTGGTGCTTGAAGGCGGCTCTATCGAGGTGAATGGCAAAGGCACGCTTATCACCACCGAGGAATGCTTGCTGAGCGATATACAATGCCGCAATCCCGGTTTTTTGCGTGAGGATTATGAGCAGGTTTTTGCCCGTTATCTCGGCATTTCCCATGTGATATGGCTGGGCAACGGCATTGAGGGTGACGACACGCATGGGCATATTGACGATCTTGCCCGTTTTGTGAATGCGACAACGGTCGTAACCGTCATCGAAACCGATAAAAACGAACGCAATTACGCGCCGCTTAATGGTAACCTGAAACGTCTGAAAGCAGCGCGCGATCAGGACGGCAAAAAACTCGATATCATAGAACTGCCGATGCCGAAGAAAAACCTGTTTGACGGGCAGATTCTGCCGGCAAGCTATGCGAATTTCCTGATTAGCAATAATACGGTGCTGGTTCCGACATTCAACGATCCAAACGATCGCATCGCCCTTGACCTGCTTGCAGGAGTTTTTCCGAAGCATAATGTTGTCGGCATATATTGCGGCGATTTCATCCTGGGGCTGGGCACCATACACTGCGCCAGCCAGCAGGAATGTGCTTAAGCCTTCGGAAAGTTACCGGCTGCCGACGAAATCCCTCTTAATGTGTGGTCTCTTGTAAAACGCGGAGCGCTTCGACAATGTGCTTCTCTGCTGCGAATTGCGACGAAAAGATGTGACGCACAATGCCTTCTTTGTCGATCACATAGGTCACGCGTCCTGGCATAAATCCCAGTGTTGTAGGCACCCCGTATTTTTTTCTAAGCTCTCCGTTTTTATCACTAAGCAAAATGAAGGGGAGTTTATATTTGCTCGCGAATTGCTGATGTGATGCCTCCGAATCGGAGCTTACTCCTATTACTTCCGCGCCTGCCTCCTGAAAGACCTCATAACTGTCTCGGAAGGAGCAGGCTTCTGCCGTACATCCCGGCGTATCGTCTTTTGGATAGAAATACAAAACTATGGTCGATTTTTCGAGCATATCGTGAAGATGAAATAATTCTCCCGTTTTTTGTGTGGAAAGTGTGAAATCAGGAGCGCGGTCGCCAACCTGAAGTTTACCTTTCTTGGATAGCGCGTGCTGGTCATCTGTATGCATGAAGAAAACTCCTGCCTTCATTAGTGGCTTTTACCAATGTCCGACCATTCGTACAAAGTGGATTCCCCCTGAATTTAAACACACGGCGCGGAACAATGTCAATCGTTGCTGAGCGGTTCACCTGAAAAGGCGAGGGAATGACGTTCCTACGTTAGCGGAAGGAGATTCGATACGCAGAATTTTCTTCCGCTAACGGATAATGTACACTGGCTATACAGGCATGGCGAAGTGATGTACATTGACGCGCGTGTTTTCAGTCTCAGGAGTGGCGACATCATCTATCCTTATGATGTGAATATGGTGGTTGCGGGCTGCACAGCCCACAACCACCATATTTTCCCTCCCTGGACGACAATCACGACATATGTTATCCTCGCAACAAGAAAGCTGCGATTGCTGGGAGGCAACTCTGCTCATATTCCAGGCGAAAGGAACACTTACCTATGCTCGATGATCCTGTTCTCATGAATGATTGGCACGTGGTGGCGTATGCACCCGATCTTAAAGCAGATGAGCCGATTGCTGCACGCTTGCTAGAGGAAGACCTTGTATTGTGGCGTGTGGGTGATAAGATCCACGCTTGGCGCGATCTGTGCGTGCATCGGGGTACACGGCTCTCGCTCGGACAAATCAAGGGAGAGACCTTGATTTGTCCGTATCACGGCTGGACGTATAATGAAGCCGGACAGTGCATTCGTTTCCCCGCACACCCGACACAAAAACCACCTGCCACAGCCTGTGCCAAAACCTACCAAGTGCATGAGAAATATAACTGGATCTGGGTTTGTCTAGGTAATCCAACACAGGATATTCCGCCCTTTGCTCAGTGGGATGATACATCGTTTCGTAAAATCCACTGCGGACCTTATCACTTTAATGCTAGTGGACCGCGTGCCATCGAGAATTTTCTGGATGTGACCCATTTTCCTTTTGTACACCCAGGCTACCTGGGCGATCCTGAACATCCCGAAATTAACGATTATGAAGCCGAAGTACGCCCCGATGGAGTGACGGCACGCGATATCACGGTCTGGCAGCCTGATCCCGATGGCTCAGGCAAAGGAGCCAAAGTCACGTATACCTACGATGTTGTACGCTGCTTGACTGCTTTCTTTACTAAATCTTCATCTGGTCCCCGTTTTGCTATGTATTTTACTGTGACGCCTGTTTCCGAACGCCAATCGATTGCCTGGACCTATGTAGCAATGGATTACGATCACTTGCCCGAAGATGAGATTCGCAAATTTGAGGATGAGATCACCTGGCAAGACGTGCCAATTGTCGAATCGCAGCGCCCCGAACTATTGCCGCTGGATTTGCAAGCCGAGCTACATCTACGCTCCGACCGCACCGCCATTGCTTACCGTAAGTGGCTGCGACAGTTGGGTCTAACCTTCGGTACAGCATAAGAATGTGTCCAACAAACGTGCGGAAAGTTCTACTCTTATCCTGTTCATATGCGCAAACGAACACAGTGATCTAAAATCAGAGCTTTTTCGTTCCTCATAGTAGCTGTAGACAATACTCTACGCAGCTAAGTTGAAAGGCAAGTTAAGGAGGTACGAATCTCATGGCAATCGCAGTCTTACAGGACTTTCCAGGGGGTACGCAGGAGCAGTACGATCAGATTACAGCGCAGCTCAATCTCGGTGGGAAAAGCCCCAAAGGCAACCTCGTTCATACTGCAGGTCCGATCCAGGGAGGCTGGCGCGTCGTTGATGTATGGGAGTCGCAAGATGCATTAAACGCCTTTATGGCCGTGCTCGGGCCGATGGCGCAAAATGCTGGCATTGCTCCCCCCCAGGTTACGACCTGGCCCGTTCACAATATGCTGACCCCCTAGGCTATGGCATAGGAGACTAATAGCAGCCAGCATACGTGGAAATAGCGTTTTTCCTCTCGAAGTGGAAAGGGAATGATCGGTAAACCGAAGACCGGGGCTGCATAGCTAGCAGCCTCGGTCTATTAATCTATATAATTACTGAGGCTTGCCTGGACAACTACTCTAAACAGCATCATATTCTGCCCGTACCATCCATCTGGTACGGTTGCAACCAAACAGCAATTGCCTATCGCAAGTGGCTGCACCAATTCGGCCTGACCTTTGGGACAGCTTAAACGTGCCTGTAATGGTTTATACTGAGATGCACATGTGGACGCCTTGCGAACACGTGTCTCAAAGCTATGCTGATGGGCGCAATGAATGCGCCTTTATATTGAAAGTTTGAAGGAGCATTGATGCTGCGCAATCGCACCCTGCTGGCCATTTCTCTAACTGTCTGTGCCGCATACATGGGCATTGGTATGGTAGGTCCAGTACGCGTGCTCTACGCTCAGTCGCGTGGAGCATCATTGGCAATTATCGGTGCGATGGCATCAGCCTACCTGATCTCAAATTTTGTCTTTCAATATCCGGTGGGCTGGCTGGCCGATCGCTGGGGACGTAAAGAGGTCATGATTGTAGGTCTGACCGCCCAGGCAGGGCTTTCACTGATCTACCTGTTTATTACCGACCCTATCCTGTTTATTATTTTGCGCTTTGTAGAAGGAATAGCCGCGGCCGCGATTTTGCCCTCTGCACGCGCCTTGATTGTAGATACCATACCGGCTGAGAAGCAGGGTGAAGCATATGGCATATTCAATGCCTTCTTTAACGCTGGTTTCCTGCTGGGTCCAGGCATAGGGGGCCTCCTCGCCAGCACCGGTTACGCGAGCGCCTTTATAGGTGCCGCGCTATGTCGTGTCCTGGCGATTGCGATTGTCATTATCACAGTCCATCCCGCCAGACGCAGCGAGATAACCGTCACTAAAGCGGAAAAAGCCGTATCCTACAAGGCTCTTTTTACGCTGCCCCTGGTAGGTGCATATTTCCTGGCCTTCGGCGATTACCTGTACCTGGGCTTTGACCTGACATTGATGCCCCTCTGGATGCACGATCACCTGGGAGCATCGGTTGCCCTCATCGGTCTTGCATATATCATGTGGGCTATTCCCAATACGCTATTGTCGCCAATCACCGGGCGACTGGCTGACCGCGTCAGCCGCTCATTGCTCATCCTCATCTTTGGCCTGGCCCAGGTACCCCTCTATATCACCTATGGCCTTGCCAACAGCGCTCTCCTCGTGGTGGCGCTCTTTACGGTTCATGGAGCCGTCTACGCATTTATCCAGCCAGCCGTCGATTCGCTGGTGGCTACCTCGTCGGCAAGTGGCATGCGCGCCAGGGTCCAGGGTCTCTTCTCCACAATTGGCTTGATTGGCGCTTTCGTAGGAGCAAGTGGCTTTAGTCCCCTGTATACACTTAACTTTCGCTTGCCCCTTTTTGCTATGGGTATCGCTTTCGGAACCTGCGTGCTTATTGGAGGTAGTATGATCCGCGTTGCCGAAACGCGCAAGGCGCTGTAGGGGCAGCATGTCGTCTTCCCCGAAGCTCGGAATGTCGTCTCCCCCGGAGACCGAGCTCCGGCGAAAACCCTAAACCTATCAACCAGAACGGTCAGAACCGGTCATGCTCCTATCGCGCTATATCCAATCATGCAATTGCTCACCACCTTCACCAAGCGGCTGTTTGCGATTATCGTTTGGCCCGGCTATAAAACCGTCGAGCGACATTGATATATCTAAAATAACTTTTTCCATATTTATTTCTCTCTTTCTTTGCCTTCATTTCCCAGCGGCTGATAACAAAGCAACACATTTCCGTTTTTAAACACCCGTGTGTTGAGAAGCTTGAGGTTAAGTTTGTTCTTCATGTCGCTGAACAACGGTTTTCCCTTTCCCAAGATGAGAGGATTGACAATCAGCCTGTATTCATCAATAAGACCGAGGTTTGTAAATTGCTGCACAATGGTGCCGCTGCCGAATATGGCGATGTCCCCGCCTTCTTGTTCTTTCATTTTGATGATTTCTTCCGGCTTTATTTCATGAAAGACTGTCACATTCTTCCAGAGCGGCCCATCTTCTACTTCTTTGAGCGTTTCTGAAAAAACTATTTTTGGAATATTGTTCATTATCCCGGCCACAACCGGCTCACTCTTGACCCCATCCGGTGTGGGCCAGTAACTCGCCATCAACTCGTACGTCGTCTTGCCGAAGATAAGCGCGCCTAATGTTTTCAACTGCTCGACGGAATGCGCGCCCATCTCATCATCATAATTGTGCCAATCTATTTCTCCCTTTGTACCCGCAAAGAGACCGTCGACCGAGACCAGATTAAACATGACTATTTTTCTCATATGTTTTGCTCCTCTCGTTGCTGGTTGATATTATTTTAGCAAATCTTCCATAAGCACATCTGACGCTTTGGCAACTGGTATATGCGTGAGTTGGAGATTGTTCATAGTATCCTTTCATGCGTTCATCGGAGGTGCTTAAGCACTATCGGACAAGCGTTCTCCCGCTGGTCACTGGATCAGTATAGCATGCTGAAATGAAAAAAAACTTCTCGTATCTTGCTCTTCTCCAGGGCTTTTTGGTGTACCCGAAAAGCTCCAAGGTACAGTTACCCACGCACTTTTCCGGTTAGGCGATTAAATCTATGGTTATCCAGGTCGCATGTGATATACTCTGGGAAACCATGCCCTTGTAATTGAGGTGCTATACTTGAAAGGGTGAGGTATATTCTCACCTGGTATAGACCCTTTACTTGCAGGCAGCAAATACTAGCTAGAGTAACATGGATGCCGAGGATGATTGAAATGATTGAATTAGATGGAGCTATTTCGCCAGATAACACAATGTTTGTACTGTTGTGTTTTGAGGGACCAGACGTCTACTCTACAGCTGGCGGTTTGGGGACCCGCGTGACCGAATTGAGCGAGGCCCTGGCAGCACAGGGTTATACAACACACCTGATATTTATTGGCGACCCTTATAAACCCGGTGTAGAAACGCGGCTTGATGGCCGTTTAATTCTCGAGCGCTGGTCGCAATGGATCAGCAAATATTACCCCCATGGAGTCTATGACGGAGAAGAGCAAAAACTCTTTGACTACAACGAGAGCGTTCCCTACCATATTTACAGCGAAATTGTGCGTCCAGCCCAGCAGGCTGGCAAAACGGTCGTGATTATGGGCGAAGATTGGCATACCGCTGAAGTGATGTGCCGCACCTCGGATCTGCTGTACTGGTTTGGCCTGAGGCAGAAGGTACTGATGCTATGGAACCTCAACAGCTTGATGTCCCTGCACCGGGTTAATTGGGGCCGCCTCAATTTTGTGACAACTCTGTGTACGGTCAGTAAGTATATGAAGCACAAAATGTGGAACCTGGGTGTCAATCCCCTGGTCATCCCCAATGGCATCCCGGCTCGTCACCTGACACCGGTTGACTCCGAGGCCGTTAAACACTTGCGCGAAATAGGTCGCCAGGGCGATCCACACAGCCTTTTCCTCTTCAAAATTGGTCGTTTCGATCCCGATAAGCGCTGGATGATGGCAATCGAGGCTGTGGCACGCCTCAAGCATAGTGGCCACCCTGTTACCCTGTTTGTACGTGGCGGTATCGAACCGCACGGGGCCGATGTCCTGCGTCATGCCTACAACATTGGCCTGAATATTCGCGACGTTGTAGCCCAACGGCCAAATCTTGAACAGTGCCTCCAGGCTGTTTCCCAGGCCGGACCTGCCGACATTTACAACCTGCGCTTCTTCTTGCCAGAAGAATTTGTGCGCACAACGTATGCCGCCGCAGACGCAACATTGGCGAATAGCGGTCATGAGCCCTTTGGCCTGGTCGCGCTGGAAGTCATGGCCGCCGAGGGTATTGCCGTCACAGGCAGTACGGGCGAAGATTATGCGATCTCGTTTGAGAACGCCATCGTCACCGAAACCGACGATCCCGATGAGATTGTTGGCTACTTGCTCCATTTACGCCGCCACGCGGAAGACCAGGAGCGCATTCGCTGCGCTGGCCGCCGCACTGCAGAACAATTCCTCTGGGACCAGGTGATTCAGAATTTAGTTGGTAAATTAGAGTTCCTGGCACGCAAACAGGATATCGCTTTAGCTTGATCCAGGAAACATGATTCATCCCGAATTTTGATGCTGCTGATGAATGAGCCTCTCAAGCACGTTTATCGTTCCAGGGCACCCGCAAGGGGATGCCCCTACTATACGACGAAGAAGCCTCTCAAGCCGCTCCGTGTATAGTAGGGGCGACCCTTGCGGTCGCCCTGGCCCCTTGCGCGTGCTACCCCCGATCTCCTTGTGTGTACTTTTCCCTGTTTCCATTGTCTTCCATGGCTCCTTTCATTCGCCACCAGCACCCCTTCGGGGTGTTTCATGTTGGATTTAAAGGCTTCCTGGTTAAGAACTGGTTGAGATTGTGGGAGTATGGTACCCATTCTTGCTACCTTATGCACAAAAAATTGACGAGGTAGAGTCTATTTAGGTAGACTTCCCAACAGTAGCAAAAGAACGTCAAGTTAGTGAAGAGGTACTTATGTCGCAAATTCGCCCAATTCAGTTAGACCAGCAACCTGACAAGACAGTCAAGCAAGCAGATATAACTGATTTGTCCACCAGCGGAACTCTAGCCAACCCTCTTACCCAGTCTACTCCGCTTACTTCTCCCCTCATGTTGTTGGCAGATCAACCTGTTGAAACTGCAACGGGACGACTTACCAGCAAGCAAGCCGTTACATCCACTTCCGGGCGCATCATCAGGATACCCGGCTCGCGCAAACGCTTGCCCATCACGGAGCCGCTGCCTAAATCAGCGTATAGGCTGAATTCCCGGCTGCGCCACGGCATTGTGCTTATTGCTATTGTCATCGTTGGACTGACGACGCTGTTTTCGCTCGCGCCCTTGGACAATGGTCAGAGTTTGGCTATGCCTATTTTCACAAATATTTCTAATTGGGTACATGCAGAACAGGCCAACTGGCAAGTCCAGGCCCATCTCCAGGGCCTTATGACGCCAGTATCTCAAAATAATCCTGTGCCTCCGCCTATGACATTGCCCAAAAGTGCATATATAGCTATCGCCCAGCAAGATGCTATCAACGCGGGCATCTCACCAGACTATTTTGTGCGCCAGATCAACCTGGAAAGTGGTTTTAATCCCAATGCCTCCTCGCCTATGGGGGCCGAGGGTATTGCCCAGTTTATGCCGGGTACGGCCGCGGGTTTGGGTATTAATCCCTGGAACCCTGACCAGGCTTTGAACGCGGCTGCGCATATGATGGCCGGCTACAGTAAGACGTATGGCGGCGATTACGCCAAGGCTCTCGCTGCCTATAATGGTGGTTCCGGCACTGTACAGTACGCGGTCAACAGCTGTGGAGCCGCCAATTGGATGAACTGTTTGCCGGGCGAAACACGTAATTACATTCGGACGATTATGGGAATTTAACCTAAGAAAAAAAGAGGAGGTCTGGACCGGCTTGCCAGTCCAGACCTCCTCTTTTTTTCTTGTAGCTTAACTTCACCTTGACATTAAGGAACCTACAAAGTACAATTTTGATATCTCCATATGGAGATATCAGATCGTGTAAGCGCTGTGCAGAATGAGGAGCAATTGCTATGAACCCGACCGCCTTGCAGAGCGAGGAGGCTCTGCTCAACCGGATTAAGAAGCAGCAACTTATTGAGTCTCTTGAGCACATGAGTCCCATCTACCTGGAAGGTATGAAGCGTATTCTCACTGTCTCCGCGGATACCGAACTCATCAGTGCTCCTGCCTATTATCATGCTGGTATTTATGCCCCCTCCCTCAATACTTTTGGTTCAGCCATCTCGATCATCCAGGACGAACTGGGCCATGCGCATATTGCCTACCGCCTGCTGCGTGATCTAGGCGTGGACACGGAAAAGCTGATATTTGAACGCGAGCCGCGCCAATTCAAGTATCCCTATGCCTTTGATGTACCCCTGGATAGCTGGGTTGAACTGATTGTTGCCAACGCTTTCTATGATCGTGCCGGTTATACTCTGCTTGGTGATGTCTATCAAAGCACCACGTTTGGTCCCTGGAAACGTGCCCTGGTTAAAGTAGACAAAGAAGAGACCTTTCACCTGCGGCATGGAGAACAGGGTATGCGCAAGCTGAACCAGACCAATAGCGGCCATGAAGAGTTACAGAAGGCTGTGGATTGGATGTTCATGCTGACCGTCGAGTGGTTCGGCCTGCCCGACGATCTGAAAAAGCATGGTGAGCAACTGGATTATGGTTTTAAAGGCCATAGCAACGACGAACTACGCCAGATATGGATGTCTACCGCGGTACCACTGTGCAATGAACTGCAATTGAAGGTGCCCGCCCACTACGATGAAATACAGAAAAAGTATGTGATCGATTGCCCCTTCCCGGCCCATTTCGATGCCAGGGCTAAGCATTGGCTGCTGGAAGATGGCGCCTGCACATGGGACGATGTGATGAAGCGCTGGAAGGCGCGCGGACCCAAAAACGAGGAATTTGTAGGCATGATTCAGCGCGGCAAGAAAGAAATGCTGCGTATGCTGGAGCAAGACGCATGACGACCACCTATCCCTCATTACAGACACATACATCAACCGCGAACTGCTGTCCCGCGCTGTGGGATGCCTTGCGCGACGTCATGGACCCTGAACTGCCCGTTAGCGTGGTGGACATGGGTCTGATCGTTGACCTGGCACAACGCGACAGCACCGTCGACCTCAAACTCACTTTTACTGCCATGGGCTGCCCTGCCATGGACTTCATCATGGACGATATTCGCGCCCGCTTGTTGCAAGTGCCAGGCGTAGAACAGGTGGAGATTGAGATCGTCTGGGAGCCTGTCTGGACAAAAGCGCGCTTGACCGAAGATGGTATTGAAACTTTACGCACATGGGGGGTTTCCGCATGAGCATTGACAGAACAACAGCACAGAGCGCCCCAACACGGCGCGAGGCTCTCAACGAGAACTGTGTCTGGCAAGTCTACGCACGGCGCAAATATGAAGAGCCGCTCCATGAAATTGGCAATGTCATGGCCGATGATGTAGAGCTTGCCAAGGTTTATGCGCACAGCATCTATGATGAATTTAGCTGGGTGGAGATGGTGCTCGTTCCACGCAACAGCATCGTCACCGTTATTGCGTCGTAACCCATAGTGAATCCAAATCATGTGGATTAACAAACGAATCCAATCATGTAGGGGCCGATTTATCGCGCCCAGCGCCGATTTATCGGCCCTCTTACCCACGTATATTGAATATGTTCAGACAAGGGGTATTGCATGGGCACCAGTACACGTATAGATAACGCGGCACTTTTTGCCATCCTATCATCCCTGGCGGACAACAAACAGATCATCGGGCGGCGTTACGCCTACTGGTGTAATGGTGCGCCCGCCCTGGAGGCCGCGGTCGCTGCGGCCGCTATGACTCAGGATGAGCTAGGGCACGCGCGTACACTCTATCCACTTCTCGAGGACTTTGTCCAGGCTGATGCTGATCGAGCGCAGGTTGAGCCGACGACACGTACGCTGCGTTACTGGCTGGCCGCGCTTGATAACGACTTTCAAGGCTGGTCAGACTTTGTGGCTACCAATTTCCTCCTTGATAACGCCTTGACAACCTTTTTTGAAGCAGCCAAAAACTCAAGCTATGAGCCGCTGCGCCAACGTGCGCGCAAAATTGTGCAGGAAGAGCACCTGCATCAAATGCATGCTGACGGCTGGGTACGTCGCCTGGCCAAAGTTGGAGGTGCTGTGCGAGCCGCGTTGCTTGCCGCGCTCCAGCGTCCCTGGAACGAAACCCTCTGCTGGTTTGGTCCCAACGATGATCCTGTCATGCAGCAGCTCTATCGCGAAGGTATTATTGATGCGACCCCTGACGAACTCCGCAGTCGCTATTTACAGAAAATTATGCCAACCTTAAGTAACCTGGATATCGCCGAGCCCGTGTCCTTCAATGCCGTAACAAAGCAGTGGGAACTTAACCAGGCCCTTCCCTGGGCACAGTGGGACAAGGCGAGCCGAAGACTGGGATAATATCTATGGGATATAATAATAATACCGGCCCTTCGCAGGAGCATACCGATACTTCTCGTCGCCAACCGGCCTGCCCATATTGTGGCTCAACTGATACAGAAATTTTTTCGCTGTTCGGCCAGCAGTTGTTGACCGTCCAGTTCTATTGTAATGCCTGTCGCACACCCTTTGAATACGTCAAAGACGATGATGTTCTAGCAGACTATGCAGCACGAAAGGAAAGTCAACCGTGACCACTACTTCAGAACGCACCCTGGTCAACTACACCAGCACCGATGGCATTGCTGTCATCGAGTTAACCAATGCCCCGGCTAACACGTATAGCTATGAAATGATGCGTCAACTCGACGAAGCGATTCTCCAGGCTCGGTTCGATGAGAGCGTACACGTTCTTCTCCTGCGTGGAGCAGGTGAGAAGTTCTTCAGCGCCGGTGCCGAAATCAGTATGCTCAACGCTGTCACCCCAACGTTCAAATATTATTTCTGCCTGCATGCCAATGAGACGCTGATGCGCCTGGAACAGACCCCCAAACTGGTCATCGCCGCCCTCAATGGTCATACCGTGGGTGGGGGCCTGGAAATTGCCCTGGCTTGCGATATTCGTATCGCGCGGCGTGGCTCAGGCAAGGTAGGGTTGCCGGAAGTCACCCTGGGCGTGCTGCCTGGCACTGGCGGTACCCAGCGCTTGGCTCGCGCGCTGCCTAAGAATAAAGCAATCGAGCTGATGACGGAAGGCAAACTGATCAGTTTTGAAGAGGCGCATGAACTTGGCCTGATCAATTACATCTACGAGCCGGAAAACTACTGGGAAGAGGTCATGAACTACGCCAGGTCGTTCTGCCCACCCAATAAGGCGTCAAAGGCTGTGGGACGCATCAAGCGCGCGGTTCAATCAGGCGCAGAAGTCTCGTTCTCTGAAAGCCTGGCGATTGAGCGTGAACTGCAGCAGCTCTTGTTCCAGAGCGAAGATGCCAAAGAGGGCATCGCTGCCTACACCGAGAAGCGCAAAGGCATTTTCTCCGGACGATAAAATAAACATTTCCGCCATTGTCCAGGATTGAGAACCCTTGTAGAGCTCTTAATCCTGGACAATGACGGAAATAAATTGGAGCGTATGCTATGTCGTATGTGCGTATCCGCCGCCACAAGAATATTTTGTGGTTGATCCTGGACCGGCCCCCGCTCAACATCCTCTCGATTGAGATGCTCGATCAATTGACGGCAGCTATGCGCGAAGCTAGCAAGCATCAGCCGCGCTTAATAGTTATCACCGGGGCGGGTGAACGGGCCTTTTGCGCAGGTGTCGATATCAATGATCACCTGGATGGCCGCGAAGTAGAGATGCTGCGCGCCGTATACGATAACTGCGCTGCTTTTGAAGCACTGCGCAGTCACCACATTCCCACCGTGGCCCTGGTTAAAGGCCATGCGCTTGGCGGAGGATGCGAATTAGCCGCTCTCTGCGATACCGTCATTGCCCATGAAAATTCCACCTTTGGCCTACCAGAAGTGAAACTTGGCGTTTTCCCCCCGGTTGCTGCTGCTTACTTTCCCTCGTTAATCGGCTACACCACCACCATGCGCCTGATGCTTACAGGTGAAACCCTTAACGCTCCTGAAGCGCGCCGTCTCGGTCTCGCGCACCAGGTCCTCGATGCCCACAACTTCCTCACCGATGCCGAGGAACTTATCACCATGCTTGCTACGCAAACTGCCTAAAGCGCCTACGTTTATAATAAATAAGGTAACTGTTCAGGTACCTTTTCGCTTGACTGCTCAGCGCCTGCGGCGCTTCGCACATCTTAGTGAGTACTGTGGGCTGTGCAGCCTGCGGCTGCACAGCCCACAGTACTCACTAAGATGAGAGCCACCAAAGGTGGCATCTATTATTATTATGGTGGTTGGTCCTTGCAGCCTGCGGCTGCAAGGACCAACCACCATGAAATAACCCTGCGAACTGCCGCAGGCAGTGAGGACTCAGAATATTGTGCAGATTCATCCAACAAAGAATATCTCTGTGCAGCAGAACTGGGAACTATTTCACCCCAAGAAACGTCTTGACATTGTAAAGGTCGTGGCAGCCGTAGTCACCAAGCAGCATACAAGGAGTTTCACTCATGCGTAAAGCCAAAGATAAGCTCGCAAGTAGAGGTCAAATTATTCGTCGGCAATCATTCTTATTCATTGTGCCGTTGGCTCTGGTCCTGGCTTTCCTGCTGGCCGCTTGTGGTTCGAATGGTGGTACAAGTACAGGAGCAGGTTCAACAACACCCACATCTGCCCCGACAAGCGTCACCAGCAAGGGCACACTCGAAGGCTGCCCCAGCAGTGCGGTGGTCACGTCATCAGCTAAACCCAATGTTATTATTAACATGAAGAATAGTAATAGCACCATCAGCGCTCACAATGGCGACCTGATCGAGGTGCGTCTGCCTTTCAACGAGAAATGGGCAGGACCCACAACCTCGCAGGGAGTGCTGGAATTGCAGACACCCGCGGGCTATGCGTTATCATCCGATAAAGTGTGCATCTGGCACTTCGTAGCCAAAGGTACAGGCACAACAACGCTCACGTTCTCTGGCAGAGCCATTTGCAAAGCCGGTCAGTTGTGCCCCATGTATATCATGAATGTACCGTTCACCATCGCTGTAAAATAACTCCCATCCTTCTCTTCCTCCTCTTGAAAGTTCAGGACTGGTACGCTTCAGCATACCAGCCCTGAACTTTCACGCAGTCTACAGGCTATCTACTATTTCGCGCAGCAACTGCGCCATGCCATCGACCTCCTGGACAATGATATCTGCATGCTCTAACATGATAGGCAGCGTATCAGGGTGCTGTACAACAATAGCCAGGGCAGCTTTGCCTTCCTGGCGCAAGCGGCCAATTTCAAGCACGGCATCGAGATCGGTACGATCGTCACCAGCGAAGATAACGCCCTGTAAATCCTTACCCTGCACAAATTGGCGCAGGGCATGGCCTTTATTGATAGCCAGGGGCACAAGTATCTCCACAATATACTTGCCATCGCTCAGTTTCATATTCACTCTACGGGCAGGTTCCTCTAAAATCGACCTTATGCGCTGGCGCGTAGTCGTAGGGTCCGCGGAGAGTCGATAGTGAATTGAACCGCCAAAATTTTTGCGCTGCACATACACTCCTGGCAGGTCGGCAATCTGCGCTTCGACCAGGTCCAGCAAATATTTTCCTGCCTCGACATATGCCTGTGCTTCCGGCACAATAGCCACCGGGTGCAGCGTCGGTAGGCCCTCGGACCACTCCAGGCCATGTGTGCCAATATAGGTCAGGCCATCGATGTTGACGATGGCCGCGCCATTTTCGATAGCTCGCCCCGTCATAATTGCCACGTGAGCATGTTGCCGGGCTTTTTCTAATAAAGTAGCAATGCCTGGATAGAGTCGCGCCTCTTCCGATCTCTGAGCAATAGGACTGAGAGTACCATCAATATCAAATACAAGCCCCAGTGGCCGTTGCTTTAAAACAGTTTGTAAGTCTATTTCTGCCATGTTACATTTTTCCCTTTCCTCTTCATATAGTATCACAGCCTCTGATCCTCAGATGTTCGCAGGGAAAAGTCAAACTGCTTGCTGACATGGCCATTAGGAATAACATACAAAGGAAACAGATAGAGGTAAGGTGGCTTGGATGTCCTACCATTGATATAAATTGCAACATTAATGCTTGTATTATCAAGTAAGCGGATTTATAAATAGAATTCTCAGAAAAATTGTTGAAAAAGATTTAACTTATTGTCATTTGGCCGAGTTTCTAGTATACTGTTGTTCAACACTTCTAATATATGAAATGATGTTTTTATCATAGCTTGTACCCGCCTTTTATGATGTGCTAGATAAAAATATTTTATCCTATTTTACGCTGTATTGTTGTATGCCAATCGTTGTATGTTGTTGAAGTCCTACCGTTCCTGATAATTTTATCTTGTAGGTGTGTAAAAATGGGTATCATGCTACGTGCTGTTGTCGTTGGTATAAATGAATACAAAGACGAGAAATATCGTCATAGAGCGCGTCTCCGTTTTGCCAGTACCGACGCTGAAAAGGTTGCCAGCCTTCTCCAGAGTTCTACAATGTTTACAGCAGAGAAGGTCACGCTGCTCACCAATGAAGAAGCATCTAGAAAAAAAGTGCGAGAGTCCCTGGACACAACATTCACGAGGCGTTCTTTTGACAGTAATACGATAGCACTTTTTTATTTCGCGGGTCACGGTATTGTCAATGCAAATGATAAGCGTATTTCTCTCTGTTGCCACGATGTCGATTTTGCCGACCCAGAATCGGGAGGCATCCGCCTGAATGATATCTACGAATGGATTGCATCCACCAGTGCTGAATGTGTGATTGTTATTCTTGATGCCTGTTTTAGTGGTGGTATAGTCGTAGGCCCTGTCGGTCATCTGTCGGCTGCTCAACAAGCCTTGCAGGCCATCGAAACACTGCGCTACCCAGAAGGTAAAACCGTTGCCATTTTCGCTGCTTGCGGTAGCGACGAAGCGGCGCGTGAGCGGAAGAGCCTCGGCCACGGTATCTTTACCCATGAACTCCTGCGCGGATGGCGTGATGGAGAAGCAAAGGAGAAAAAAGATGGTATTGTGTATCTTCTAGGGCTGGCAAATTTTCTGACTCAAGATCCGACAAAGTATATTCAAAAGCCACAGATTACCATTCGTGGCTCGCGTCCAATTGCCCTATGGAAGGTGGAGCAGTTGGCGACGGAGTTATTATCTCCTCTTGCGCCGCCGTCTCCAATTCCTTCGGTAATACCAATACAAATACCAAATAAGGCTGGCGTGGTCTATGGCCCAGTTACACTACCAACACCTACTCGTCCACAATCAACCAATTTACAGGAGAGAAATCGGCTCATAGGCCTTATTCTCACGGTTATTCTTTCTGCACTTATTCTTCTCGGTATCGTTATTTTTTTCATTGTTCATCTTTTTATCCACTAAGTGAGCGTGAAAGGTATTATGGGACAAGCTGTCGGTATCGATTTAGGAACAACATTTTCTGCTATAGCCATTGTTGATGAAGACCGTGAAGCTCAAGCCATCTTGAATGCAGAAGGGAAACTGACTACACCATCTGTTGCTATCTGGCAAGACGGAGCCTATATTGTCGGTCAACCTGCTCTTGATATCGTGGAGCGTGCTGAGGGGACCGAGCGAGAACGGTTAGCGGCTGCACTTATTCGTGGTGTGAAGCGTATGGTGGGAAACCCTCCCCTTGGAGGACTTATCTCTAATGGTCACCGTACCACACCGGTTGAGGTCTCAGCAGCCATTCTCGCCAAACTCGCTCGTGATGCCTCAGTCCGTCTTGGTTTCGCTGTACGGGATGCTGTTATCACTGTACCTGCGCACTTCGGTGATCGCGAACGTACTGCCACCAAAGAAGCCGCGGAAATGGCGGGACTGCATGTTCTTCAGATAATTAACGAACCGAGTGCTGCTGCACTCACTTATACGCACGGCGAGGAGACGAAGCCAGGTATAGCCCTCGTGTTTGACCTGGGTGGCGGCACGTTCGATGCCACTATTCTCCATATTGGTGAAGGGCCATCACGGGTAATTTCTACAAAAGGAATTGAGGAATTGGGCGGCATCAACTTTACCAACAAACTGGCGATTGATTTGAGACGGCGCTACGAGGCCGAAACAAAGACTCCTTATCCAGATGATACTCTTTCCTCTGATCGGCTAGTGGTAGCAGCCGAAGCGGCCAAATGCGCTCTGAGCGATGTGCAAACTACAACTGTCCACCTGGCTCTCGACCAGGTCAAGGCAGTTGACCTGGTAGTGACACGGAAACAGTTTACAAATTTGATTAGCCTTTACGTGTTGCAATTGCAAATTGCTGTTGAGGTAGCGATTGAACGTGCGGGAAAAACGCCTACCGATATCGATCGCGTGCTATTGTGCGGCGGCTCATCACGCATTCCAGCAATTCAGGATATGCTAACACAATTCTTTGAACGTCGGCCCGAAACCATTCTTGACCTGGATTTAAGTGTTGCGCTGGGCGCTGCATATCAGGCTGCTTATAGCGAAACTCCCGGACTCATGCTTGAAGATGGAGGTTTGGTGATAGACTGTGTGAGCTATCCTGTTGGCATCGCCATCAAGAATCCTGGCGGTGAGCCTATTAAACTGGTGATGCTGCACCCAGGTGATCCTCTTAATGAATGGAGCCAGCCATTTGCGGTTCGCATTGTTGGTTCGTCAACTGCTTTTCCCCCTATCGCTGTCTACAAAGGCGAAGGATCGCAACTAAGCCCTAAAGACCGGCTTGGAGACATCACGCTCAAGCTTCCACCAGGAACGCCACATGGAGCACGAGCTACAGTCATGATGAGTCAGGACCAGAATGGATTGGTCCAGGTGCAGATAAACGTTGATGGTAGAGACCTTCCTGGAGTTTTGAGTCGAGTCTAATATTCGGCCTTGCACTCCACAATAAAGAGGATGGATACTAATGGCAAAACAGATTGACAATAAGATCACCGATATTGGTGAACAGCATGAACTCTTTATTCTTGAGGAATTCGATCTTAATCCTCGCTTTAAATTTGGTCTGTGGTATCGTGCCCAGGTCGAGGCAGGCCAAATATGGCAGGTCTACCGCGATGGCGTCCACTACGATCAATTAAAGGCTGGTCCTCATGATTTGTGGAACGCTCTCTGGCATAAATGGAAAGCATTGCGTATTAATTTACGTATTGTACATCTTACCTATAACTTTGAAGGACGTGTCAAGGGTCCACAATTGTCACCAGAGGCCCGTAGCGTGGCAGGTGTTGATCTCGGTTGTACGGTAACAGCAACGTTAGCACTAACATGTAAGGTAGCGAACATCGAAACATTTCTTCAATATGAAGAACCACTCTCCGTCTTTGCATCTTCGCTTAGAGATATGACCATAGAAATGATTGGAAAACTGCCCTATGACCAGTTTGGTGAGTGGGCAGCGACCTTGCGCGACTCGATAAGAGAGCGCTTACGGGGCGGCAGAAACGATGCTGAGGGACTTATTGGTATGAGGGTAGAAGAGGTGTACGTAACCGATGTGAAACCAAATACAGTACAAGACCGCAATATGATGGCAATGTACCATCAGGTTGAACGGGTACGACGGGAACTGGCTGAGGCACAAGCCAACCGACAGCGGGATACTGAAGTAGCCCAGTCCTTTGCGGATCAGGGCAACATTTTAAATATTGCTCCGTCTATATTGGCCCTCCAAAATAGCCCAATAGGTAAGGAATTGATTGCCCGCGACGCAGACCTGCGCAAGATGATGGTGGCGGCAGGACTCAACCCCGGTGTCAGCGTACAACCCTTGCGCGACCCCCAAGGGCAATTTGGGGAGCCGCCTCCTTCATCTGGATATCTCAACCCCCCGCGCCCTGTTCAACAACTTCCATCTGGAAACACTGGTCAAAATCCCTTTGAAAATACCGGCCAGACGACATTTGCTTCTGGTTCACTGTCCAGTGTAAGGGGGCAGAGTGGACAGTTCCCATCTTTCCCTCCTTCAGCTTCAAGTGGGCCATTGATCGACGCGGAGCTTCAGGAACGCGAGCTTACAGCACTACAAACAGCAGGATTTCAGTGTGCAGGCAAGGGTCAGCATTCACCAACGTTCGATGGCAACGGGCAACCGATTCCTGGCAGTACGGAGTGGGTGCTTGAGGTCTATGTGCAGCGCATCAACGGTTTCATTACAGTTGTCTTTCATTGCCCGGCAAGTTATCCAACTATTCCGCCGAGGGTACAGGTACGGACGCCTAGCGGTGGTGGGCTAAGAGCAATAACACCTAATGCAGTGAGAACGTGGAATGCCACTAGTATGCTGGTTGAGATAGTCCGCGAGATCGATGACAGCACGCCCTAAGGGAGTCGAGCAATGAAACTATCCCAACCGTACCTTTTTACTTCACCAAGGATGGTGGCACTGGTAGATCGACCGCAAATGGTTCCTGTCGAGGGGCCCATAGCTGACCCTATCTATGGTTATCATACGCTTTGGGCTGCTGAAGTTCCATTCATTCCAGCACATGTGGGTAGAGATGATCGTGACTTTGATGTAGAGGCAACAAACCGTATCTCACGAGCAGTACAACGACAGGTGAGGTTTTTGTACGACCTTGCTCAATCCCGCGACAATCTCTCCACATTCGAGCTACGCTTAGTGGCGCGGCCACAACCCGGTGGACTGGCAAAGGTTGGTATAGTCTTTTTCGGGAAAACCTTCCATCCTAATGAACAGATATCGCGGAAACTGGCACTGGGGTTGTGGGATAAGTTCAGCGCAATTTTTCCGCGTGAGGTTCCTTTCTCTTATCCCCTCGTTCCTGTGGGTG
>Ga0209647_1000799_pt1 | contig 28674 bp, 26 predicted proteins | sample GraSoi_2013_60cm_FD_185827 | JGI IMG/M metagenome (GOLD analysis project Ga0209647, IMG submission 185827) | Grasslands soil microbial communities from the Angelo Coastal Reserve, California, USA - Sample 9_17_2013_60cm (SPAdes) (version 2) | ecosystem: Environmental > Terrestrial > Soil >... | reverse complement strand
CAGTTCGTTTTCGTGCAATTCGGTGGGAGCGCCGAGTGGGAACGGCACCCCTTCAGCGTCAGCAGTGCACCGCAGGAACGCGATCTTCGTCTCGCGATCGAGGCGCTGGGCGATTACACCCAGCACCTCGCGGACACCCTCCAACCGGGGGCACCGGCAATTGTGAGTATTGCGTTTGGTCTGTTCGATTACCGCCAGGGTACCCGTGAGCAGGTGTGGATCGCTGGCGGCATCGGCATCACGCCGTTTCGGAGCTGGATACGCGCGTTCCCCACAGAGCAGCAGCTGGAGTTCGACATCGACCTGTACTACACCGTGCGTAGCGAAGACGAGGCGCTGTTCCTCGACGAGATCAGGACGGCGGCCACACAGCACCCATCCTTCCGGCCCCACATCAGCTACTCCCAACGCGACGGATCCCTCACCATGGAACACATCGTCGAGACCAGCGGTGGTGTTACGATCGTCGCCAAGGATGTCTATATGTGCGGTCCGAGTGGGATGATAGAGAGTTTCCAGCACGCATTGCGCAAGCTCGGTGTGCCGCCCATGCACATCCACTTTGAGCATTTCACCTTCCGCTAGAGCGCTTACGCGTACGTTTTAACCATGATGAGGAAAACGAAAATGTAGGGAGTTCCGATGCGGAGACGCGATGGCAAGGCTGAGGAGTGTATATATAGTAGGGCTGAGAGGACTCGAACCTCCGACACACGGTTTAGGAAACCGTTGCTCTATCCACTGAGCTACAGCCCCGGCAACCAAATGATATCACAGTCGTCAACAAATCTGGCGGCCTAAATCTCAAATTCCTTTGCCCAACGAATACCTTTTTCCTGATTGTTTCGGGATTTCGTAAGGCGCAGCCTTGCACCTGCTATTGGAACGGCATCAACAGGGACGAGATAACACTTACCTGTGTCCGAACTGTACACCCCGAAGTACTCCACTGGAGTGTTTTCAGAGTCAGTTTTAGTCATTGCCTATCTCCTTATAGAGGGAGGACCAGGATTTTCATCCTCTCCCAATCCCAGTCGACGACCTGCCCAAAGCGGTTGAGAACCCAACACAGCTTGATCCCGATGCTCCACCTCCCTTTCTCTTTGGACTTTTTGCCAAATTGGTGCGGGCTGCGCCCTTCCCGAATGGGAAACAGCAACTCGATCGGAGAGCTGTCAATCAAAAGGCAAAAAGCTGGGATCGGCCAGGAACCGCTCGTTCTGCGCCCTGGTGGGTTACCAGCAGCCGTTGCAAGCGGGTGCGATCGGGCAAACCGGCAAACAAGGCGTCATAGTCTCGCTTGAGCCAGCGATAAAAGGCACGAAAGTGACCTCCTTTCAGCGCGAACAGCAAGCCAATCGTGACCAACTCGCTTGGGTACAGTTTGGCTTGCGTTTAGCGGAAACGATTCTGACTTTTTTTCGCCCCGGCAAGCCTTAGCGGGGAAACGTGTACGAAAAAATGTTATGACCCCAACAAAGCAAGGGTGTATCTTTTTGATCCTCACGTTCGTGTAGAGACTGATAGCTATTTCTCTCGTTATGAGAGTAATTGGGGAAGGAGGATTCATGTCATCCGATGACCCCCAGACAAACGCTTCGGGGCCGCTGGAGGAGCCAGCACCCTCCAAGCAGGGAAGACCGCTCACGCGCGGCATGCGTCCTCTGATCTACGAATTGTTCGTGCTTGGCGAACTCATGGTCCAGCCGATGTCCGGTTCGTTTCTCCATGAGACGGCCCGGCGCATCCTGGGACCGTTTCGTCCCTTGAGTTGGGGGATCATCTCTCCCCTGCTTCGCCGGTTGGAGCAGCAGGGGCTGGTGACTGCAGCCAACGAACAGCGGCGGCCAGGCTTGCCACCTCCGGGACGTGGTCAGCCACCACGCAGCTATGCGATTACCCCGGCTGGTCGGGAGCGCTTCTTGAGCTTGCTCCTCACGCCAGGCGCATATAGCCGAGACACGCCTGAGGAGTTCGTCATCAAGTTGACCAAGTTTCAGTTTCTGACCCCGGCGCAACGGGTGACGGTCCTCGAGTGGTATCGCAGCTACCAGGACATCCTGCGCAGCTCCTATCAAGAGGCTCGTGACTATGTGCGTCACAACCCGGAGATTACAGATGGAGAGCGTGCCTGGATCATGCGCTCCATCGATTACCGACTGCACCGGGCGCAGGCTGAACGCTCCTGGCTCGACCAACAGATCGCTGGAGAGCAAGATGCAGGCCGCCGGTGACCGCTTTCTTTAGAAGAGATCATCTACCCGACACACAGAAAAGAGAACGGGCATCCAGAACTGGTGCTGACCATCAGCCAGCCCCTCTTGCCCTCGAAGGAGAAGAACACACAAGGAGGAAGATCATGAGCATCTATCCCGTCGTCCTGTTTTTGCATGTCATCGGAGCCATCGGCTACTGTCTCGGCATGGGTATCTTGCTCTTCATCCTGCTGACCCCTGGTGAAAGGGGCTGAAAAAATCTTCACATATAAGGAGGTATGGCTGTATGAAACTGGGATTGCATCTCTACGATTTTTCCTGGCCACAAGGCGCGAGTCAGCTTGGCCCGACGTTGGTCCGCATCGCGCAGGCCGCCGAGGCCGCCGGATTTGACCGCATCAGCACCGTGGACCATGTGTGGCAAAGCCACTATCTGGGCGGGCCAGAACACGAGGTTCCCTCGTGCTATCCCACCCTGACGTACCTGGCTGCCCACACCAGTCGGATCAAGCTGCTCGCCCTGGCGACGGCAAGCCCTTACTGGCACCCTGTTTTACTCGCCAAGACGGTCACGACCCTGGATGTGCTTTCTGGCGGTCGTGCCTGGCTTGGCATTGGCGCTGGCGATTACGAAGAGGAGGCGCGTGGGTCGGGACTGCCCTTTCCTCCACTCAAAGAGCGCTACGAGCGGCTGGAGGAGATGCTCCAGATCTGCTTGCGCATGTGGCAAGGCGAACAGGGCGATGAGCGTCCTTTCGAGGGAAAGCACTACCGCATCGAGCGTCCACTCAACCTGCCGCAGAGCCTCACACGTCCGCGTCCGCCGATTCTGATTGCCGGCAGCGGCGAGCAAAAGACCTTGCGCCTGGTCGCCCGCTACGCCGATGCCTGCAATCTGCGTCCTGGCCCGCAGATCCCGCAGAAGCTGGAGGTGCTGCGCCAGCATTGTGAGGCTGAGGGCCGGGATTACGACGCGATTGAGAAGACGTGTGCGTTCGCCTTCGACGTGGGCGAGGATGGTTCCAAAGTGAGCGAACTGATCGGGCAACTGCGCTGGCTCGCCTCAATGGGAATTCAGACGGTCCTGGGTGCGGTCCCGCAGGTGTATCGAATCGAGCCATTAGAGATCATCGGCCGTGAGGCCATTCCCGCTGTCGCGGATCTCTAAACATACCAGATCGGAGTTGGCAGAGACTCGCTAACATTTGACTCAGAAAGAAAAAGAAGAGGAGTCTTCCATGGAAGCTATCACCCATCGATACGTGCAGACCAACGGCATTACTCTGCATCTTGCTGAGGCAGGAAAGGGTCCCCTGGTCATCTTGCTGCATGGGTTTCCTGAAGTGTGGTACTCGTGGCGCCATCAACTTCCCGCTCTGGCTGCCGCAGGCTATCACGCGGTCGCCCCTGATCTGCGAGGCTACGGCGAAACGGATGCTCCGCCAGTCGTCGCAAGCTATAGCTTGCGCAACATGACTACTGACGTCGTGGGCTTACTGGATGCCATGCAAGCAGAGACAGCGGTGCTCGTCGGTCATGACTGGGGCGCTGAAATCGCTTGGCGCTGCGCGCAGCTCTATCCGCGACGCATCGCAGCAGTGGTAGCCCTCTCCGTTCCTTACTCGCCACGCCCGATGATCCCCACACAGAGGATGAAGCAGGCATCTGGCAATGTCTTTAATCTCGCGCTGTACGCTCAAGAGCTGGGGGTCGCGGAAGCTGAGCTGGAAGCGGACGTTCGCCGCACGCTGCGCCTCTTCCTGTACGCGTACTCTGGCGACGCCCCACCCGACTTGATGCCCGCGCTCTTTATGGCCAAGCCTGCAAGCGCGCGCGCCCTGGACGGGATGCCAGAACCTCCGGCGCTTCCGGTTTGGCTCACCGAAGCTGATCTTGACTACTACACCCAGGCTTTCGTGCGCACCGGGTTCAGAGGCGCTCTGAATCGTCTGCGCAACATTGATCGCGACTGGGAGGAACTGGCTCGCGGGGGCGAGCCACCCGTGGAGCAGCCGGTGCTCTTCATGGGTGGAGAACTCGATAGCGCCGTGCGCTTCGGCAACATCGAGGCGATGCGAGCCGCTTTGCCGAAGCTGCGCAAGCTCGTGCTCCTGCCAGGCTGCGGGCACTGGGAACAGCAAGAGCGCCCGAGTGAGGTCAACGCCGAGCTGATCGACTTCCTGCGAGAGGTATTCCCACCCCGAAGTGGGTGACATGTCCTTGCCCTGCACAGTCGTCGCTGTGACACACGAAGCGGTCTCAGCGCCTCTGGCTCTGCCAGCTCAACACAATGGCTAGCAGGACAACTTGAACCACACAGTACAACCAGCTTGCTCGTGAAGAGACCATCCACGAGCGAAAGAAAGGCATGAGACGATGAACCGAGAACAGACGGAACAAGAAGTAACACAGCTTGCAGACACCTGGGCCACTGCCGAGTTGCAGGGCGATACTACTTTCCTTGAGAAGCGCCTTTCGGACGACTTCATCGGGGTCGGGCCGCTGGGCTTCCTGCTAACCAAGCAGGAGTGGCTCGCGCGGCATGAGAGCGGTGACATGAAGTACACCGCTCACACCCTGGATGAGGTCAGGGTGCGCGCCTACAACGAGGCCGCCATCGTGATTGGCCGTCTCATCCAGCAAGCGGCCTATCGTGGCAACCCTATCAACGCGCAGTTGCGCACCACACTGGTGTTTATCCACCAACACGAGCAATGGCACCTGGCTGGTGTCCACTTCTGTAATATCGGCCAGCCCCCGCCTTTCACGCGATCCTAGGAGGAGAACCCCTGATGGGCCTCTGGTCGAGTCGCCTGCGGCTGGTCGGAGTTCACAGAGGCCCACACACGGGTACTTCCAGGGAAGCGGCGCGGGCTCAGACCAGGTGATGCTCGATCGCGTAGCGGGTGGCGGCGACCCTAGAGGTGACGCCGATCTTGCTATAAATGGAGGTCAGATGGGTGTTGACCGTTCGCGGACTGATGACCAGGCGCTCTGCCACCTGTGCGTTGGTCAGTCCCTGCGCGGCCAGGCGCAAGACCTCTTCTTCGCGGGTCGTCAAGCCGGCAAGTGAGGGGGGAGATGCCGCGGATGAAGGGGTTGAGGACACCCCTTGGGGAAGGAGCGTCTCGGAGGAGGCCTCTCTGCCCATGGCAAGGATCTCCTCCAGCGTCATGTCCCTTCCCTGCGCCATAGCTTCCGCAAAGGGCTTCTCACCAAGCTGCGCGCGGCCCTCTCGCTCGGCACGTTCATGGACCTCCTTTTCGATGGGTGGCCTGGGAATACCAAGCAGCTCTCGTCGTGCGAGGGCCGCGCCCCAGAGCTGGGCCGCTCGTACTGGCTCCCCCATCCTGAGCAGCGCGAGTCCCCATCCTTCCAGGGCTCTGGGCAGGATTTGCCGCGAGTCGATTGCTCGTAAGAGGGCGACGCTCTGCTGGCAGAGGCGAGAGGCGTTGAGGGGATCTTCCTGGAGCAGACTGACGCGTGCCAGCCCGAGGAGGATCTCGGCAGTCAGCGAGCGATCCCCGGTCTCCTGCGCAATCGAGAGGCCCTGCTCAAATCTGGCCCGCGCCTGGGCGGCTTCGTCCCGCTTCAGGTGGAGGTGTCCCAGGATATTGAGAAGATTGGCACTCCGCTTTTGACCTTCTATCTCTCGCCACCCCTCCAGACACTGCTCCGCAAGCGCTGTGGCTCGTGCGAGATCCTGGTTTGAAAGCCAGAGGAGTTGGGCAAGCCAGGTGAGTGACCACAGGGCATCGGAGTCTTCCGCCGCCTGGTAGAACCTGAGACTCTCCTCTAGCAGCGCTTGCCCCTGATGGTATTCGCCCTGGAGCATGGACGCCCGCGCTGAAAGGATCAGGGCATAGGCTCTCCAGGAGTACTCCCCCACTTCCTGACAGAGCATAATCACCTCTGCGACCCGCGTACGGACCGTCTCATACTCACAGCGTATTAACGCAAGCCTGGCAAAACCCAGGAGACAATGGGCTTTACCTCTTTTGTCCCCCAACGACTCATAAAGGGCCAGGCCTTCTGAAAGGTGTGCCTCGGCTGAGGCATATTCATCCTGCAACATCTCCAGGTCTGCGAGCTGAGAGAGCGCCTCGGCCCGCAGCACTGACCCTCCGCCTGCTCGGTTTTCCAGCGCGAGCTCAAAGAATGTGTGCGCCTCCCGGAAATATCCTCGTCTCTCCCAGAAAGGGGTCAAAGCCACGCACAGCCTCAGCGCTTGCTCTCCTGCCATCTGCCCTGCCTGTCCTTCGCGCTGCGTGCCTTCTAATAGAAAGGAGAGGGCGGCGCGCAGGTTGTCGCGCTCCTGCTCCAGGCGATCATGCCATTGCTTCTGTTTGACGGCATCACGAACCGGGAGGGATTGCTGTGCTAGCCAGAGATAGTAGGCGGCATGGGCCTCTCTGGTGACTTCGGTCTCGCCAGCTTGCTCCAGGCATTCCAGGCCAAACTCGCGCAGCAACTGCAACATCCGAAAGCGAGGGGGATCCTCCTCACCCTCCAGGGGCCACAACAGGCTCTTGTCGACAAGCGCGAGCATCCCTTCCAGGAGCGAAAACGGCAGGGGACTTGCCGCGCTACAGACACGGGAGGCCGCCTGGATATCACAACTTCCCACAAATACAGCCAGGCGTTGAAACACCTGCTGCTCTGGCTGGGGTAAGAGCTGGTAACTCCAGGCGATGGCTCCCCGCAGGGTCTGCTGGCGGGCAGGCAAGTCGCGTGCCCCCTGGGAGAGGAGAGCAAGCGCAGAGTCTAACTGGGTCAGCAACTGGGACGGCGAGAAGTACCTGGTACGCGCGGCCGCCAGTTCGATGGCCAGAGGCAGTCCATCCAACCGGGCGCAGATCGCCGTGACGGCCGCTGCGTTAGCCGCGGTCAACTGGAAGTCGGCGCGGACGGCCTGCGCTCGTGCCACAAAGAGCGCGACCGCCTCGTACTGCGAGAGGTGCGCTGGATCGAGGGAGCGTGGGGAGCGCGGGACGGAGAGTGGAGAAACGACCACCTCCCATTCCGCCCGCAGATGCAGCACAACCCTGCTTGTGACCAGGACCTTGAGGCTGGGACAGGCCGAGAGCAGCGCGGCCACGTCAGAGCCAGCTTCGACCACTTGCTCGAAGTTGTCCAGCAGCAGTAGCAGGCGTTTCTCCTGGAGCGTCTCTTCTAGCGAGGCAAGCGGGGGAAGTGGGGCAGGCTCGCGAACTGAGAGGGTGTGCAGAATGGCCGGGATAACCTGCTGCGGCTGCGTCACCGGGGAGAGCGGAACAAAAAAGACGCCGTCGGGGAACTGTTCGCAAAGCTCAGCGCCCACGCGCAAGCCCAGACGCGTCTTCCCCACGCCCGCTGGCCCGGTCAGGGTCAGCAGCCGTACCTCTTCGCGCAGCAGCAGGTCGCGGAGCCGGGCTATCTCCTGCTCACGACCGATAAAAGTGGTTGGCTGCAAGGGGAGATGGTTGGGATGGTGTTCCAGGGTCTTAAGCGCGGGAAAATCGGTTGGAAGCTCGTCAATGAGCAGTTGAAACAGGTGGATGGGATGAGAGAGGTCTTTGAGGCGGTGGACTCCCAGATCCTGGAGGCGCACCCCCGCGGGCAGATGAGGCTCCACGAGAGTGGCAACCGTCTGCGAGAGCAGCACCTGCCCCCCGTGCCCGGCGCTCATAATGCGCGCGGCTTGATGCACATCAACCCCGATGTAGCCTTCAGCACTCTGTTGAGGTTCGCCCGTATGCAGCCCGATGCGCACGCGTACGACACTTCCCTGGGGCCAGGCATGGAGGAAGAAAGAGCGCTGCATAGCAACAGCAGCAGAGACCGCGTCGGTAGCGCGGGCAAAAATCAGAAAGAACGCGTCTCCCTGGGTATCGACCTCGTGACCGTCGAAGGCGGCGCAGGCTGTTCGCAGCAACTGGCGATAGTCTGCCAGGATCTGCTTGTATGGCTCTTCTCCTGCCTGTTGGAGCAGGCGCGTGGACCCTTCCAGGTCAGCGAAGAGGAGCGTGGTGGTCCCCACGGGAACCTGGTGCATCGAAAACTCCCCTTGTGCTTACGTATCTGGCAACTCTTCAATCTATCATATCATCTTTTCTACGCCTGCACCATGCTGGGATCGGTTTGACAAGTCGTTTCACCCGGTCGCGCCATTCCCGTGGTGGGTCCGTCGCGGGAGTGGCGCTCCTGGGAACCGTGACCTGTCTCAGTCCTCAAGCCAGCGTCCGATGGTCTCTTTGCTCGGATGAATGGTGACCATGAGCAGTATGCCCTCACCGGAATTGACGAACTTGTGGGGAACCTCGGCCGGCCCGATCAGGACGTGCCCCCCCTCCACTTCTAGGGTGTCCTCCCCGACAGTGAAGGTGGCGTGACCCTCCTGGACCACAAAGATCTCTGGATAGGGGTGGACATGCAGCCGGGGACCTTCGCCAGGTTTCGCCTGCATCCAGAAAAACGAAATGGGAATGCCTCCATAGTCGCCTCCCTGAAACAGATTTTCATTACGAAGCTGCTCTTTGAGAATGATGGTTGCCATGTGCTTTCTCCTTCTTCACTAGTCAGATGGTATGGAACGATGACAGGGAGATTCTTGCTGGCTATCCTGGCGGCCTCCCTGCCCTCTCTGTCAGGTCAGCCAGGCTCCGCCGATCTCGTAAGTCAGGCCCTCTGAGGGTGATGCTCAACTCTCAAGCCATTGGGTGATGACCTGCGGGCTGGGGTGAATAGTGATCTGCCTGAGCAGCTCCTCACCGGAATTGAGAAACGTGTGAGGCACATGAGCTGGCGCGATCACGATCTGTCCGCCATCTACCTCGATGGTGTCCTCCCCGACGGTGAAGGTGGCGTGACCCTCCTGGACCACAAAGATCTCTGGATAGGGGTGGCCGTGCAGCCTGGGACCTTCGCCAGGGGGAGTCTGCACCCAGAAAAACGAAATGGGCAGGTCTTGCTGCTCCCTTCCCTGGAACAGATAGGTGCTGTTTTTGCTGCGGAGCTGCTCTCTAGAAATCATGTATGGCATATGTTCTCTCCTCTTCGATGCTCAGACGCGCTCGTGTCTCCCCCATCGACAAGCCTGCGCTCGTCTCTCACAGGAGTAACCACGCTCGTGCTCATGAGGGGAGTATAGCCTGGGCGGGCCGCTGCGACATCGGGCGATGAACGTATTCTTGTGACGTATTTCTGCCCAGGCCTGCGGCAGAAGAGACCTGCGTAAAAGTACGTACCTTGGATGCAAGCCAGGCTCATCAGAGGCCGTCGCTCCTGCTTGCTCCTCATCCATTGTGGGCCGCCATCAGCCTCTGGCGAGACGACCTGAGTGAGACGATATCTCTCGAAAGGCGTACACGTCAGCAATGGCGTTCTCTTCCGCTCTGTACGGTTATCGCCGCGTCCTTTTGGGTCCCTCCAGCGAATCTCCTTCTCCAGTTGCTCCCGCTCCCAGGCAGCCTACGCGACGGGCGACTTCAGCGCAGGACTAATGGTGACTTTGATCAAGTCTGCAGCCTTCTCCCCGATCATGATCGTCGCGGCATTGGTATTCCGTTCACACTTGCTTCCCCACAGAATTGTCACAATTTTTCACCATCCGCCCATTTCATGAGCACATGTACAGGTGTGTCGTCCTCGGCCCTCTTCCCAGCGCAGAAAAGGCTCGCTGATTTCCGACAGAGCATGGTCAAAAAACGACAACCCCGCGTTCTCACGTTGACAATCACTTGACGGAAAGAGCGAAAAAAGCGAGCGGGAACGAGCTATTCCCCACCGGCTGCACCTCACCCTCTTTGGTGCTAGTATAAGCAGGAAGCGTCATGAACAGCATCATGGGCCGTGGCCCCAAAGGCTGACCCACCCATGTATGAGAACGCGTCTGGCAGCAAGACTGCCGACCTCGGCCCCCATCCGATCAGCTCAGCTTTCCCTCTGGTTGGCGTGAGGAACTGCTCTCGCTGCCTTCTGCAAACGTGAGAGCAATGCAGGACGCTCTCACGCCAGTTCGACTTCTGAGATAAAACTGGTTGCGCAACCCGTGGGTCCATTTAATCAGGCGAGGTTTGTTCTGGTACACGCTCGGAGGGGGGTACACTGGGTATGCCGCGTTCCTGGTCATAACCGACCTCGACCACCTGATCAGTACGCAGGTGTACGCGTCTTTGGCCAGGTGGGGGCTCGGTCACAAATGGGCCGCGTTTAGAAGTCGGCCATGGCGGAAGGGGGGGTATCTTTGGCTCGTTCTGTATTTTTTCTAACTGTGTCTCTTTTTCTTGCTCCATGTATCTACACCTCCGTTTTTGCTTATTGTACCACGCATCGCGAAGCTAAGGCACGGAGACACTGCATGCACCCTGCTTCTTTTCACCTCACGCAAATTCTGCTATGCTATGTACGACAAGCGCTATTTCCGTTTTTTGTATGACACGAAGAATTTGTATGTGTAAAGCCAGAAAGAAAAACGAATATACCTTTGCTACTTGGGGGAAATGAAAATGATCGATCTATCTGACCCCACATTAAAGGAGCGCCTGCGGCGTCGGACGGCGGAGGGCCGTTACGAGATAAGCGAGATTGAGCTGGTGCTGAATATACGAGCCCTACGTGCACAGGCTGATAGCCAGGGAGTTCGCATGCTCTCCGAGGTGCTGTTAGAACGTAGTGCGTCCGAGTTTCAGCACCACACCTGGGGGCTGCGTCAGCGGCCGGAATTGCGTGAGGAAGCCATCGCCAATATGAGTGAACACCTGCTGCGCGAAGCTATGAACCCCAAAGAAGTATTTATGACACAAAATTTTATTCACTACGTGCGCTGCCTGTGCGTCGATGAATTCAACCGCATCTTACGCCAGGAGGGGTTGCGCTACCAGCGAGACGACGAGGGACGACCTTCGGGACGACCTCATCATGTGCCACGCGCATTAATTGAGCCCTTGCAGCCTATGCCTGTAGATAGCGATGTCCTACCTACCGCAGATGTAGCAGATCCCCAGGATCAATACGAACGGTTGCATGCTTACGAGGAGAGTCAACGTATTCTGACCTTTTTATCTGATCCACTGGATCGCAAGATTATGGTGCTGCGCGCCATCGAGGGTATGAAATGGGATGATATCGCGGTTGTATGCAAGCGTACAGAACGCACTGTTCGCCTGCGCTATGAACGAGCACGCAGTTACCTCCAAGAGCGTATCAGAAGGGACCAGGCGAATTATGAACACATACCACAACAACATTGATGGTGAGAAGGAAAGGGATAGAGAGATATGGATAATGACAAATTACTACAAATAAAGATGGCCTGGATAGCCGCCGAAGAAGCGGGAGATAAGCAAGCACAATTTGCCCTCCTACGTGACCATCCCAATGCGCAAGACGCCTTAACTGATTTTGTAGCCGCGTACCGTATTACTGAACCGGGCGTGCAAGAGACACAACAGGCCGAGCTGCTGCCACTGACACAGCGCGCATATGCAACTGCGCTGGAAAGGGTCTTTGGGGCCACGCTCGCGGCTGCTGATTTGCGCGAACTACGCACACAGAAGAAGCTGAGCCTGGCAGAAGCTGCACGGGGGCTACACCTGGGTGTTGATGTGTGGAAAAAATTCGAGGATGGTGTGATCGAACTGCTCAGCCTGAGCGAACAGCAACTGGCACGCCTGGCGCACTTTTTCCAGGTCGGCACAGAGCAGTTTGGCACCTTGCTGAATAACAGTCAGCCAACCTTTACGCTCAACCGCCGTCAAACAGCTCAGGCGGCGCGCAGCGGCCAAAATAAATCAAAGAAACAGAGCTTTGCCGAGGCAATTGAGAAAAGCTCGATGCCAAAGCAGGAGAAACAGGAGTGGCTGGCGGATTAATTATCGCCTCTCGTGGCATATCCCACATACGCTATGCTTTTAAACCAGCCTGGACCCATCTTAAAGCGGCCCTTGACGAAACCGCGAGGCATGAAGCCCGTCAGCTCGCGCACGTGTAAACCGCTCACTGTAAGTAGGCCCTGGAGTTCAATCGGTTTGATAAAGCCGTGATAATTATGAATGCCAGGCTTTAAGCCGCCGCTGGGAAAGTTTTCACCGTACCAGATCAGCACTGCCCGTGCCATCAGCGTGCGGTTGATAGTATCAAAGACGAAGACCCCCCCCGGCGCAAGGACACGCGCAATTTCCTTGATTGTGGCCGGCAGGTCGCGAACATGCTCCAGCACATCAAGGCAGACGATTACCGAGAAACTGCCGTCCGCGTATGGTAATGACTCCGCATAGCCTCGTTGATAGTAAATGTTGTGACCCAGCCCATGCTCCTGGGCATGTGCACGAGCCGTAGCTAGTGCGCCCAGAGAGGGCTCTATTCCCACCATTATTGCCCCGCGCTGCGCGAGTTGCTCACAGATCAGACCTCCGCCACTCCCCACTTCTAAAATCTCCTGTTGCGCAAGCGCCCCCTTTCCAGACACCCTGCTGATGCAGGACTGGATGTAATCACAGCGATCAACGGTCATCTGGTAGAGAAAACACCCTTCATCCCACCAATCAAATGAGGAGAAAATCTCTTCCTGTGGCAGTTTACGTTTCAGCACGTCAGCCTCCTTGCTGCGATATATGTATAGTTACCTACCATTATAGCAGCTTGCTGCACCAATAGGCACGATTGGATTAGAATAGATGTCGATGCAACCTATGATTGGTCAAATACGTCTTTATAAGTATGAAGCTAGACAATAGCCTGATCTACTAGCACTGCTGTTGCAAGATCGGGAAGACGACGCGTGCGTGTGGGAGTGCAGGGCGACAGCCCTTTGCCGGAGCGCGAGGTGTCCTCGCTTCATCCTTGCTGCCCGCCGCCTGCGGACTTTGCTGGCGAATGCGATTCCGTGGCGAAGCGGCGTCACAGCCAGGACAGGGGCAAGCCCTGTCCCTACTATACGACGGCTCGGCAGGCCCGCCCGTCGTATAGTAGGGGTATCCCTTGCGGGTACCCTGGCACGCTTCCCACTGTCATTCGCCAGCAAAGTCCGCTGGCGGCAAAAAGGGAGTTTGCAACAGCCCTGATTTGCCAGGTTCTGAGAAGAAATCAAGGGATAAAACGTGTTATAATAGGGGATATCGCAGTTGAATGGCGGTGAGAGGATAAATTTATTATGGCAATGTTCGAAAGCTTATCGAAACGACTTGAAGGGGTATTTACAAATCTTAGTGGTAAGGGCAAACTGACCGAAGCAGATGTCGATGAGGCTATGCGTGAAGTACGGCTTGCGATGCTGGAAGCCGATGTCAGCCTCAAGCTAGTGCGTCAATTTGTCGAACGTGTTAGAGCGAAGGCGGTTGGCGCTGATATACTGGGTAGTTTCTCGCCGGCGCAACAGGTGCTCCAGATCGTCAATGAAGAATTGGTAGAGATGCTTGGCGGGACTGATAACAAGAATCAGCTCGACCTGGGTGGAGCGCCTCCAAATGTGATTATGCTGGTAGGGTTACAGGGTTCAGGCAAAACGACTACTGCCGCCAAGCTTGGCAACTACCTGCGCAAGCAGGGTCAACGCCCGTTGCTCGTCGCTGCCGATGTGTATCGTCCCGCGGCCGTCCACCAACTTCAAACACTGGGCAAGCAGGTCGGCATCCCGGTGTATGCCGAGCCGCCAGGAGCCAACCCCGTGGACATCAGCGTGCATTCGCTGGCATATGCGCGTGACCAGGCAGCCACTGTAGTCATTCTTGATACAGCAGGCCGTCTCAACATCGACGAGCGCATGATGCAGGAAGTCACCACTATTCGCAATCGCGTCCACCCACGCGAGGTATTGCTGGTGGCTGACGCTATGACCGGTCAGGAAGCGGTACGTGTGGCGGATGATTTCAATAAGGCAGTCTCGTTGACAGGCTTGATTTTAACCAAGATGGAGGGTGATGCAAGGGGCGGCGCAGCGCTCTCGATCCGCTCGGTAACGGGTGTACCGATCAAATTCATGGGCGTGGGCGAAAAAACTGATGCATTGGAACCTTTTTATCCAGATCGCCTGGCATCGCGTATCCTGGGTATGGGAGACGTGCTTTCTCTAATCGAACGTGCGCAGGAAGCAATCGACGAGGAAGAGGCGTTGAAAGCCCAGGCCAAGCTGCAAGAGGGCAAATTTGACCTGGAAGATTTTCTCAATGCTATGCGCCAGTTGAAACGCATGGGACCATTGCGCCAGGTGATGGAGATGATGCCCGGTTTCAACAAATTGGCAGATACGCCGGATATGGAAGAGGCCCTTGAAGGGGACCAACTCAAACATATCGAGGCAATTATCCTTTCAATGACCTTAGAGGAAAGACACAATCCCGAGATTCTCAATGGAAGCCGGCGTAAACGTATCGCTCGTGGCAGTGGTACCACTCCTCAGGATGTGAACCAGTTACTCGGACAATTCAACGAGATGCGCACGATGATACGCCAGGTCAGCAGCGGTAAAGGTCCCTGGGCTAAGCTGGCCCGGCAGTACGGAGGAGACGCGGGCATCCCTGGCATGCCTGCTGCTCCTGCTCTGCCAAGGCCGGCCGGGCATGGCCACAGTGGGGGTAAGAAAACGGGTAAGGCCGCTCGTAAAGAGAAACGTAAACAGAAAGCACGCAGTGGACGGAGGTAGCCCAGTATGCGCACAAGACATTCCATCCATATTTCTCAGTCAATACTTGGAGGAGTATTGATCGGCATGATGCTGCTTGTCACCGCCTGTGGTGGCAGTCCACAATCACAGCAGCAGGCAAGCCAGAATAAGGCTAAACTCGATCAAACGATCCAACACGCCAAAGCAATCGGCGTACCCGGCTCGGCCCTGCAACCTATCCTTAAGCAGGAACAACAACTGAGCAGTACAGGTGCGCCATTTTCGCCATTTAATGATCAGACCGATACAAACTATTATACTAATCTCGCCACCCGTTACCAGCAGCTGGAGGTACAGGCTGAGGGGGTGATTAGTAATATCACCGATCAATACAGCGCACAGGCCGAGCAGGATATGCATAACTTCCAATCGGCCCTCTCGGCACAGCGTTTAAGAAAAACCGGCAATACGCAAGCCTTTGTACAGCTCTATAACACAGATACTTCTCTCTTAGCTAGCGCGCAATATCCTAAAGATTACGCGGCTATCAGCAATGACGCACGCAAGCAGACCGGGGCATTGGCCTCATTGAGTACGACCTACACTCAGCTCACCACCTTTGGGAATACTATTAACCAGATGAAGGCGGCCCGGCTGGATGTCACCGCCATGCAGTCCCAATATCAGAGCGACCTGGAAACTCTGAACAAGGCTACAATATCCCTCGATTTCCAGAATCTCTATACGCTCATCAATGTGCAATACCAGGAAGCAGTAGTTAATTCAATTCAAGCGCTGCCGTTTGTGAGTACGGCTAAACTGGCTCAGTTCCAATCACAGTTGAAACTGTTGAAAACCTATGGGATGAATCCCAGCAACTACACGAGTCTTTATCATACTGACCAGGCGGCGATGAAAAAGGCTACCAGCATCAATGATTACCTGCGCGTCTCCCAAAAGATCGATACGGACATGGCATCGATGCACGATGACCTGGTGCAAGGTGAATCCAGCTACCTGGTCGGTGAACTCGACCGGGAATCCAATGCATGGGGGAATGCGCACCTCTACCATGATAATTTCGATGGCAACAACTATAGCTACACTGCCGGTTATTGGTTGTCAGGTATCGGGTACTGGTTTAACAGGGAGCTTGGTTGGACCACCCTGCCATCCGACTTCCAGGCGGTGGTTGACGAGGAGAATAACGAATTCTTCAACCTGCACATGCTGGAACAGGACTATTCTGACCACACGCCTTACAACCAGGTGCACGCCACCGACCGGGAAATGATGCAGCACTACCCCAGCCTCCAGCATGGGACGGTACTGATGATTTCGCAAGTTGAACAGGTCCTGCGCTTCTACAACGACGGCAAGCTGATCCGGGCTTTCTACGTAACAACCGGGCGCAATGAAAAGCCCGCACTGCCAGGAGTCTGGACTGTGCAGAATCGACAAGCACCGACCGAGTTCAAATCGTCTGATCCGCCGGGTTCGCCATTCTGGTATCCGCCGACGCCTATTAATTATGCGATCCTATACCACTGGGGCGGCTTCTTTGTTCACGATGCCTGGTGGCGTATAAAATTTGGCCCTGGCACGGAGTTCCCCCACTATGATGGCTACGGGGATCCGGCGTTCGCGAACAACGGCAGTCATGGCTGTGTCAACATGCAGGAGAACGACGCGGCCTGGGTGTATGCCAATACAGACTGGAACACGCAGATCGCGATGTACTAGCAAATAAGTAAATGCATGAGAGGTGTGGGTGCTGTGGGGACGTCACAGCACCCACACCTCTCATGCATTTACGCGCTCAGTTCGCGTCGTATACCAACCTGTGCACTGAGCAGGAACTCCTCGTAGGCTGCATGCAATTTGGGGTAGCGCAGTAGAAAGAATCCAGCATACTCCTGTGTGAGCGCGCGCGGCTGGCGCAGCAAACGCATACTCACTTCTTTGAGCAAGTGATTGCCTTTCTTGCCGTTGCATGCTTTACAGGAGGCAACGAGATTTTCCCACGTGCTTTGTCCACCACGGGAGCGCGGCACCACGTGATCGAGCGTCAGGTCGCGGCTACGCTTGCCACAATACTGGCAAGTTTCGTCATCGCGCAGCAAGATATTAGCGCGTGTAGGCTGAAGCGCCACACGCGGGACGCGAACATTGGCGAGCAACTGCACAATGACGGGCCGCTCCAGTTCAAGGCGGCGGGCTCGAATGCTCTCCTCAATCAACTCGCGCACGCTATCATCTACAAACGTCACTTTCTGCTTAGAAAGCAGCACAATGAGACGACGCTCGGGGATGACTGAAAGAGGCTGGAGTGAAGAATTCAATACGAGAACAGGCATGGATGACTTTCCTTCCTCTCTGTCAGAGCCGATACCGAGAGCAGACAGCGAGGAAGAAGCGTATATGAGGGAAAGGGAAGGGGAGCAACCCATTCCTTTCAGCTTCTACCGCCGCCTGCGACGACGACTAGATGGATAGGGGGTAAAGCCTTTTGCGCGTCCAGGGAGATCTGGCACTGCGTGGCATCCTCCGCCTTCCCAGCGTTGTATACGCGGACGCTGGCAGGCGGTAGTCAGACTATAGCATCCAGTTGGCCTGGATGAAGTCATCTGATATGCCCGCATCTATGTCTCCTGTTACTTCCTGATTGTGTGACACTTCTTTAAGAAAGCGTTTGTGCCATCCTGGTCGGGGTGAGAGGACTTGAACCTCCGACCTCAGCGTCCCGAACGCTGCGCGCTAGCCGACTGCGCTACACCCCGGTTTAACTATTCCGCGCAAGTGATTCGCTGGCCCTATCCAGTGAACCATGTCTGACAAGTGCCTGGTTCGCTTGAGCATTGCCGTTGAGCGGCTCTATACGAACCACGTACCTCCCCTGCTTCAAGAGTAGTATAGCATAACCGTGCAAGTTTTGACAATAGCGGAATCAATCCGCAAGTTCCCGTACAAGCTGATCAGCCAGCGCAAAGGAGTAGTTCTGCCCGCGATCATGCGGGTAGACCTGGAACATGTTCGCCATCCATACGCCATTGAGCGGCGTGTGCAGGGGAGGAATATGCTCGCGATAGTCTGTTGTGACAATGGGCTGGGCAAAGGGTGCATTGAACATCCAGCTTTCCTGTACCCAACCAGGTTCAAAAGCCGGGTTGATCCGTTTGAGATACGGTAAGAACTCCTGCAGGACCTCTTCCCTGCTCATCTTGAACAAGGAATCATCCATCGGACGATAGTTACCGAGATAGATGAGGTGCCGCCCACCATATTCAGAGGGCGAACGGAAGTTGGTGTGCTCAACAAGGCTGGTGAAAGGATAGCCGGGGTCACAGGGATTGATCCAATAGCTATCAGTGAGCTGGCGGTTCAGGGATAATATGAGGCATTGCGCGCCATATGCCTGCCCCCAATCATAACGGGCGCGGTAATCGGCGGGGAGCGCAGGTATGAGGCGACAGGTCAGACGAGTAGCCATGGTGGAGATGACGCGGTCAACCGTCCAGGATCCCCGGCCGGTTTGAACTTCCCAGTGGCCATCATCGAGCGGTTCAACCCTCTCCACGCGGGTTCCAAGCAAGACTTTGCCTCCCGCAAGGCCGATGCGCTCCACCAGCCGCTCGTAGAGTTGTTGGAAGCCGCCGCGCAGGTAACCAAGGTATGTAGTACGGTCGTGAAAGCGCGCCCAGAACCACGGGAGGGCGACCTGGTCATGCATGGCCCCAAACTTGGCAACAAAGAGCGGCTCGAACACCATACCATATGGACGTTTGCCCATCCAGCGGCGCAGCCACGGCTCGGCGGTTTTCCCCTCATAGGGACCAGAGCCGCTAAGTTTGAGGACTGCGCCTACGGCGGCTACACGCAGGCGTTCATCGATACGCAGCGGTGAAAATTTCAGCAATGTGAGAGGAGAATCAATTTGCTGAAATTTGCCGTCAATCAGGCAAACGGTGCGGGGATGGGACCATTCCAGCTTATCACCCAGGCCCAGTTCCTGTATGAGCTTGATAGCAGTTGTATCAGTACGAAAAAGATGATGGTAGAATTTTTCCAGCCACGTATCGCCTACCCGAAAACCTGCCGCCAGGCCACCTGCAGTCGTTTCTTGCTCAAAGACCATCACCGGGTGACCCGCCTTTGCCAGGCGATAGGCAGCACCCAGCCCCAATGCGCCCCCACCAAGTATGGCATACCGCGTATTCAACTAATGCGTTTCCTCCTGTCCTGGAGCCCAGCGCAGATTGGGTCTGCGAGCTGCTAACGCCTGGTCTAACCTCCCGACGGGCGTTGTATGCGGCGCGGTCTTGACGATCTCGGGGTCCGTGCGTGCCTCCTCGGCAATCTGGTGCATTACACTCACGAAGTAATCCAACGTCTCGCGGGTCTCCGTCTCGGTTGGCTCGATCATCAGCGCCTCATGCACGATCAGCGGGAAGTAGATGGTTGGCGCGTACATGCCAAAGTCGAGGATACGCTTGGCAATGTCAAGCGCCGTGACACCATACTCCTCCTTCTGGCGTTCAGCCGTGGCAACGAACTCATGCTGGCACATCTCCGGATAGGCGATCTCGTAGTCGGACGCCAACTCGTGTCTGAGGTAGTTCGCATTCAGAATGGCACTCTGCGCAACATGCAGCAGACCATCGGGTCCATAGGTACGAATGTAGGTGTACGCGCGCACCAGCACACCGAAGTTGCCCTTATTGGCACGCACTTTGCCGATTGACCGCGGCCCTGGATCAGCCCAGTAGTAGCCATTGTCCCCTTTTTCAGGTAATGGACCTGGCAGGAAAGGTACCAGGTGTTCTTTGACGCCAATCGGGCCCGAACCCGGTCCACCACCGCCATGCGGAGTGCTGCATGTCTTGTGCAGATTGAAGTGCACTACGTCAAAGCCCATATCGCCAGGGCGGGTAATGCCCAACACAGCATTGGCATTTGCGCCATCATAATAAAGTTGCCCACCGGCCTCGTGTACCATCTGCGCAATCTCTACGACCTTACTATCGAAGAGACCCAGTGTATTGGGATTGGTCATCATAATCGCGGCGACATTGGCCGCATGCTCATCAAGCACTTCCTTGAGATGTTCTATTTCGATCCCGCCGGTTCGCGGATCGGTCTTGATCTCGACGGACCTGTAGTCGGCGAGGGTGGCACTGGCGGGATTGGTACCATGCGCGTTATCGGGGATCAGCACAAGATTGCGATGTCCTTGACCATTGTTTTCATGGAAGGCTTTGATCAGCATCAGGCCGGTCAGTTCACCATGCGCGCCCGCGGAGGGCTGCAGGGTAACGCGAGCCATGCCGGCGATTTCAGCCAGGTATTGCTCTAGCTCGTAAAACAACTGGATAGCGCCCTGCACAGTACTATCCGGCTGCAAAGGATGGATATGAGCAAAGCCCGGCAGCGCAGCCATGTCTTCGTTTAACTTTGGATTGTACTTCATTGTGCAGGAGCCAAGCGGATAAAAACCTGTATCCACGCCAAAGTTACGCTGCGAGAGGCGGGTATAGTGACGCACGATCTCTATTTCGCTCACTTCTGGCAGTGGCGCGGGTTCTTTGCGCAGCATGCCCTGCGGAATCATGCTTTGCGGCGATTCCGTGGGAACATCCATCGCCGGCATAGTGGCTGCGCGCCGGCCAGGAGCGCCTATTTCAAAGATCAGGTTCTCAACACTCATGCCTGCACCTCCTTTAACACATCTACGAGATAGTCAATGTCTTCTTTGCTACGTGTCTCGGTCACGCAGAAGAGCATGTCGTTGGGCATGTCGGGATAGCCATCTCTGAGCGCGTAACCGCCGATGATGCCTGCCTGCTCAAAATGCTGCTGGAGCCTCTGTGCCGAAACGGGAGCGGTGATCACAAATTCATCAAAAAATGGGCTGCTGAATGCCGCTTTGTAGCCTGGAAGCGCGGTGATCTGGCGGAAAGCGTAATGGGCCTTCTGGAGGCACAATTCGCCAAGCTCGCGGAAGCCCTGCTTGCCCAGAGCCGCCAGGTAAATCGTGGCACCGACGGCCAGCAGCGATTGATTGGTGCAGATATTGGAAGTGGCGCGCTCACGCCGAATATGCTGCTCGCGAGTCTGCAAAGTCAATACATACCCGGTTTGTTTCTGGCCGCCTTCTTCGACAGTTTGTCCAACGAGCCGACCTGGCAACAAGCGCATATATTTGCTGCGAGCCGCCATAAAGCCGAGTGCAGGCCCGCCATAGCTCATGGTATTACCAAAGCTCATGAGTTCACCCACAGCGATATCGGCTCCATATTCGCCGGGTGATGCCAGTACACTCAACGAAGCAGGTTCAGTAATAGTGGCAACAAAGACGGCTTTGCCTTTGTGCGCAACTGGCTCAATAGCACGCATATCTTCGATACAGCCGAAGAAATTGGGCTGCTGGATAACTACAGCGGCTGTCGTTGCACTCACAGCCGCATCCAGGTCTTCGGGCGACGTAACACCGTTGCGTGTTGGCACTTCTTTGACGGTAAAACCTCGCGCATGAGCATAGGTATGTAAAACACGCCGGTACTGTGGATCAACCCCCATTGAGATAACCACCTCACCACGCCCCCCGGGACCAACCGCCAGTAGCGCCGCTTCAACCATCGCGGTCGCTCCATCGTAGAGCGAGGCATTGGCGATATCTAATCCTGTAATTTGGCAGACCATGGTTTGAAACTCATAGATCGCCTGCAACATGCCCTGGCTGACCTCTGGTTGATAGGGCGTATAGGAGGTCACAAACTCCGAACGCCGCTGCAGGTGCGGCACCACGCTCGGTATAGCATGGTCATAGGTGCCCGCGCCCAAAAAGGAGACCACCGCATCCAGGTTCTTATTCTTGGCCGCCATGCCGTTAAGCAAGCGTTTAAGGTCTGGTTCAGAAAGGGCGGGCGGAAGATCGAGAGGACGCCGCAGACGCACATTTTCGGGCACTGGCGCCAGCAAGTCCTCCAGCGAGGAAAGATCCAGCTTTTCCAACATGGCCTGCTGGTCTTCCGGCGTATTAGGTATATAGCTCATGCAGTAACACTCCCTTATAGCACGAGTGCAGGTATACGAATAAATACAATAAGTCCTTACCTTCCCTGGAGATAGGCTTTATACTCATCGGCACTCATGAGGCCATCGAGTTCGGCAGGGTTGGTCATCTTTACGACCAGCATCCAACCATCATCGTAGGGTTTGTCGTTGATAAGTTCTGGCTTATCCTTCAATTCCTCGTTCACCTTCACAACTTCACCGCTGATAGGAGAAACGAGTTCTGAGGTAGCCTTGACCGACTCTATATCGCCAAACTTTCCCTCATGTGTGACGCTCGAACCTGCATCCCAGGCTAATTCAACATAGACGATATCGCCAAGCTGATCCTGGGCGTAATCGGTAATGCCGATGGTTGCCTGGTCACCATCTGCGCGTACCCATTCGTCCGTCTTGCTATATTTCAGGTTCGCAGGGTGATTTAAGCTGGCCATAAATAGTTGTCTCCCTTCTGAGTAGTGCCCAAGGGGGCACACATAATGTCAACAAGAGCGCAATGCATTGCGCCCTTATGTTTGCCGCTTGTAAAATGGTAACGCTACGATCCGCGCTGCCGTACGTTTTCCGCGAATGTCGATCAGTACTGTAGTGTCTACAATAGCATAGGCTGCTTCGACATAGCCCATACCAATGTTCTTGTTGAGCGTCGGGCTTGGTGCGCCGCTGGTGAGTGCGCCGATCAGTTGATCGTTCTCGTAAACAGCATAGCCGCCACGAGATACGCCACGTTCAATCATCTCGATGCCGATAAGCTTGCGTTTGGGTCCCTCCCCTTTGACTTTGACCAGGGCATTGCGTCCGATAAAATCACCTTTGTCGAGCTTCACCGTCCAGCCCAGCCTGGCCTCCAGGGGGTTGGTCTGCTCATTAAGTTCGTGGTCATAAAGGCAGTAACCAGCCTCTAAACGCAGCGTGTCACGCGCGCCCAACCCGGCAGGGAGCAGTCCACGTTCTTTTCCAGCAGCCAGGAGGTCATTCCAGAGTTTGATGGCATGCGCCGGGTCGCAGTAAAGTTCGAAGCCATCTTCTCCTGTATAGCCCGTGCGCGAGATAATACAGTTTATGTCGTTTACCCTGCCTTGTGCGCAGTGGTAGTACCGAATGCCGGATAGATCCACCCCGGTCAGGGGCTGCAGGATGGCCTGGGCTTCCGGTCCCTGCAAGGCGAGCAGCGCGTTCGCGTCCGATTGATTCGTGACCTGGACATCAAAGTTCCTGGCCTGCTTTTCTACCCAGGCAAAGTCTTTGTCGATGTTGGCTGCGTTGACGACCAGCATGTAGCGATCTCCAGCGAGGTGATAAATAATCAGGTCATCGATGGTACCTCCATCAGGCAGGCAGAGTTGGGTGTAGAGCGCCTGGTTAATAGCGAGGCGCGCAACGTCGTTTGGGACAAGGTATTGCAGGAAAGCAAGTGCATCTTTACCCTCGACTTTGAATTCACCCATGTGGCTGACATCAAAGAGGCCGGCGCGTGTACGCACCGCGCGGTGCTCTTCCAGGATGCTGCTATATTGCACTGGCATTTCCCAGCCGCCGAACTCCACGAGGCGCGCCCCTAATGCAAGGTGCTGCTCATAGAGTGGGGTACGTTTCAGCGAGGTCGCTGCGGTGTCGTGTGCTGTCATGTTTGATTGCTCCATTGCAGTTTAGAGGGACACTTGTGTCTGTTTCACTATATCAGATTTTAATTCTCACGACAATGTTCGCCTCTTTGCAACACAGGGCCGCTCAAAAGTCGCTCTGATTGGCAGCAAGCCCCCACCCCAGATGAATCAAGAGCGTGGTGCCGCTTTGGCGCTCCCGCGCCAAAGCGGCACCACGCTCTTTTACTCTTTTTTGGGGCGGGGAGGGGAAGAGGAAAAAGACGTTTGCGAAGCCCTGCCTTTCAACATAAGCACCGTCTGCCGGACTCATCAGTCTGCTTTTCCCGGAGAACACTAAAAAGAAGCCCCTGACTTATCTTGCATTCGAGCTATGAGATAGCGCAACACTGCTGTGAGAAGTCAATGCAAAATATTGACATGCCACACCAATTCTCGTATGATACAGGTGTTTCTACCATACGGCGCAACGTACAAAACAGTTCCAAGGAGGAGTGCTCATGCCCGTCTCGTGTCATCTTCGGATCTTGCTCGCTCGACTCAATTTAGAACGGGCGAAGAATGGACAACCTGCCGTCAGTTTACGCCGCCTCGCACAAGAAAGTGGTGTTTCTCAAAGTGTCTTGGTCGCACTGCATACAGAACGAAGTCAGCGTATTGATTATGCGACGATTGATCGGCTCCTCTCCTACTTTAGTCGCTTCTTGCCGGTCCGCATGGACGATTTGTTGACCTGGGAACCGGCGCAGGAGAGGAAAGTACCGGCCGCGATGCTGATGTAATTGCATTTTAAGAGAGAGGAAGAAAACAATGGCAGTACACAATCTTGTCTTCTATGGGAATCCTATTTTGCGACAGAAGGCCAAGAAAATTCATCGCTTTGATGCATCATTACCAAGGCTTGTGCAAGATATGTTTGAGACCATGCACGCCAACAATGGCGTCGGGCTGGCAGCGCCTCAGATTGCGCAATCTCTCCGTTTATTTGTCGTCGAATGCACCGATCATGAGACTGGCAAGCATTACAAGGTGGCAATGGCAAATCCCGAAATTATCAAGGCCGAGGGAGAGCAACATGGCGTAGATGGCTGCTTGAGCATTCCGGGCTATTATGGAGTGAATGTGCGGCGAGCAGCCCACGTCGTTGTGAAAGGACAGGATATGCGTGGCAAGCCGGTGCGCATCCGTGCAGAAGGCTATTTTGCTTGGGCATTGCAGCATGAGATCGATCATCTAGACGGTATCCTCTATATAGATCGTCTCGATCGTCCCGAGGATTTGCGTGAAGTCAGTCCAGGCGACTCTGCGGAAGAAGTGGTTTTGGTCCAGTGAAGGAAATCGTCAACCCACTCATATCGTTGACACAACGGTTTGTGGCGGAATTGATGTCGAGGCATTCTCAAACGTCGCCCTGAGGTCCAGTAAGCCCCCCACCCCAGATTAATAAAGAGCGTGGTGCCGGTGTGGCGCTCCCGCGCCACACCGGCACCACGCTCTTTAACCCTTTTTTGGGGCGGGGAGGGGAAGAGGAAAAAGACTTCAAACATTGACACGAGGCTCCACTGGGAATAATATATGCACGGTATCAGAAAATTACAGGATATCCATTGCCAGTAACGCCCACCGCACCGGTTGCGGACAACAGCTCCCCCAGAGAGCAAACCCTACGGCAAGGATACCTATAACTAACTATACAAGGACTCTACCTACTATGTCGCAGATGCATGCTAACAATGGCAACCCCGACAACCTCGACCGGGACGAACTGGAACGATTACTGCTCGAAGGCGTGGGCGATAGCAGTGTCGAGAGTCACCCACAGAACCAGAGAACAATCTCGCCCCAACCGGGAAGAGAAGTATCCACAGCCGGTGACTTCCAGGGAGCACTAGGATTGTACGCGGAGGCCGCGCAGGATATGGCGACAGCGGGGGTAGAACTGGGCCTGGGAAGGCATTTCGCCTGCGCAGATTATTGTAACCAGGTAGCAGAAAAAGCCGCCCAGGCGGTGAGTCTGCTGCGTTTTGGCCATCAAAGCATGTATAACCACGACTTACAAGCGCTCGGCGCGCTGGTGGGGGCACCGCAGGAGATTCAAAAGGAGATGGCCGTTTTGACGCCGTTTCATCCCGAGACTTTCTACGCGGATACGCCACCGGAGGAGGCCGACGAAGTGATTAGCGCTGAGCAGGCCAGTAGTTATGTGCAGAGCGCCCGCCGCGTATTACGCTGGGCAAGAGCGCTAGTCTTGACTGCACAATGATCGTTTGGTTTTCGGGAGGATTTTCGTGACGCAACAAATAACACATTCGGGACTTGACGAGGCTGTGAAAAAGTCACCTCGTAAATGGATCTACTTATTTAGTGAGGGCAATGCCAAGATGCGCGATCTACTTGGAGGCAAGGGCGCGGGCGTTGCCGAGATGACAAACGCGGGGCTACCGGTTCCGCCGGGATTCACCATAACAACCGAAGCATGTAATGCTTATTATGACGCCGGTAAGCAGTTCCCGCAGGGCATGTGGGAGCAGGTACTCGCGGCCTTGAAGATCGTCGAGCAACAAACAGGGAAAGGGTTCGGCAACAAAGAGAACCCATTGCTGGTCTCCGTGCGCTCCGGCGCGAAATTTTCCATGCCGGGCATGATGGATACCGTGCTGAACCTGGGCATCAACGACGAGACGGTGCAGGGATTGGTCCGGCTGACAGGCGATGAGCGTTTCGCCTACGATGCCTATCGCCGCTTCATCCAGATGTTCAGTAAGATTGTGCTGGATACCGACCCGCGCGACTTCGAGCACGTACTGGATGCATACAAGGAGCGTGCGGGCGTGAAGAGCGATGCCGAGATTCCCGCCGCTGAACTCAAAAAGCTGGTAGCCGAATTTAAGCAGATCGCGGAACGCCAATCGGGTGAACCATTCCCAACCGATGTCTATAAGCAATTGCAAAAGGCCATCGAGGCAGTATTTTCATCGTGGAACAATAGACGCGCCATTGACTACCGCAACTTCAACAAGATCCCACACAACCTTGGGACAGCAGTCAATGTGCAGAGCATGGTCTTCGGCAACATGGGCAACGATAGCGGCACCGGCGTGGCTTTCACGCGTGATCCCAGCACTGGCGAGGAGCACCTGTATGGTGAATACCTGCTGAACGCCCAGGGCGAGGACGTGGTAGCCGGTATTCGTACTCCCTCAAAGATCGAGCGCCTGCAACAAGAATTGCCGCGTGTCTATGACCAGTTCCAGGAGATTGCGCGCCGCCTCGAACAGCACTACCACGATATGCAGGACCTGGAATTTACGGTCGAGAAGGGCCGTCTCTACATGCTGCAAACACGCTCCGCCAAGCGAACCGCCCAGGCAGCGGTCAAGGCAGCCGTAGATATGGTGGAGGAAGGTCTGATTAGCGAGCAGGAGGCGGTGAAGCGCGTTGACCCATTCCAGGTATATCAATTGCTATTGCCACGCTTCGACGAGGCAGAGAAGAAGCGGGCCGAGAAAGAGGGCAGGCTGCTAGGAAAAGGGCTGAATGCTTCTCCCGGGGCGGCCAGTGGTAAAGCCATTTTTGATGCCGACCGCGCAGAACAACAGGGCAAGGCAGGCATACCCGTGGTGCTGGTGCGTCCTGAGACCAGCCCCGACGATGTGCACGGCATGCTGGTTGCCAAGGGCGTCTTGACTGCTCGCGGCGGCGCAACGAGCCATGCTGCCGTAGTCGCGCGCGGCCTGGGTCTGCCCTGTGTCGCGGGCGCCGAAGGCATTCACGTCAGTGAGGAGGAACGACTCTTCCGCGTGGCCGGGTCCGATATAGTCATCCGAGAGGGAGACGACATCTCGATTGACGGCGCGACCGGCGAGGTCTTTGCAGGGGTTATTAAGACGGTGGACGCCGATTATGAGAAGGAAGCGGACCTGAAGAAACTGCTGGGCTGGGCCGATTCCTTGCGCAAATTAGGTGTATGGGCCAATGCCGACTACCCGCGTGATGCGCGGCGTGCCGTCGCCTTTGGTGCCGAGGGCATCGGCCTCTGCCGCACCGAGCACATGTTTATGGAACAGGAACGCCTGCCCATCGTACAGGAGATGATCCTGGCGAAGAATAAAGAGGACCGGCAGGCAGCGCTCGACCAGTTGCTGCCTTTCCAGCGCGGCGACTTCAAGGGTATCTTCGAATCGATGGTCAACCCCAGCACAGGCGAGGGCTACCCGGTGGTGATTCGCCTGATCGACCCCCCGCTGCACGAGTTCTTGCCCTCCTACGAGGAATTGCTAGTCGAGGTGACACGGCTGGAAACTACCGGGCAGAATCCGCAAGAACTAAAAGAGAAGCGCGAGATGTTGGAAGCGGTGGGGCAGATGCGCGAAATGAACCCCATGCTCGGCCTGCGCGGCTGCCGGCTCGGGCTACTCTACCCGGAGATCAACGTGATGCAGACACGCGCTATCCTGGAGGCCGCGCTAGAACTCGCCAGGGAGGGAAAGAAGATCCACCCCAAGATCATGATCCCCCTGGTTGGTCATGTCAATGAACTGAAGGAAGTTCGTCGCCAGCTCGAGGCAGTGGCGCAGGAGATTACAGCCGAGGCCGGCAGTGCTGTTGAGTACAAATTCGGCACGATGATTGAGCTTCCACGCGCTGCGCTGACCGCCGACCAGATCGCGCAAGTGGCCGACTTCTTCAGCTTTGGCACGAACGACCTGACACAGACAACCTTCGGCATTAGCCGCGACGATGCAGAGGGCAAGTTCCTGCTCAAGTACGTCGATGGCCTGGAGGAGCCGGGATTGAAGGAAAAGGTCAAGATTCTGCCCGTTAATCCTTTCCAGACGCTTGACCGCGACGGTGTAGGTCAACTCGTGCGCATGGCAGTCGAGAAAGGGCGCAAGTCGAACCCCGACCTTGAGCTCGGCATCTGCGGCGAACACGGAGGCGACCCCGACAGTATCGAGTTCTGCAACGAGGTAGGATTGGATTATGTAAGCTGCTCCCCGTTCAGAGTCCCCGTAGCACGACTGGCTGCAGCCCAAGCCGCTCTCACAAGCACCGAGAAGGACAGGTAAGAGCGGGAGCGGTGCCGGGCGGTGCTGGAACCCTTGTGGTCGTCCTACCCGCCCGCGCGCCCCTCCCCCCTCGCGTAGGGGCGGGAGCGGTGCTGTGGAGCGGCGGGGACGCTTGCGTCGCCCCGGCCCGCGTA
>Ga0209647_1000798_pt1 | contig 28686 bp, 24 predicted proteins | sample GraSoi_2013_60cm_FD_185827 | JGI IMG/M metagenome (GOLD analysis project Ga0209647, IMG submission 185827) | Grasslands soil microbial communities from the Angelo Coastal Reserve, California, USA - Sample 9_17_2013_60cm (SPAdes) (version 2) | ecosystem: Environmental > Terrestrial > Soil >... | reverse complement strand
AAAGCGCACGGCCTTCGCGACTTTTTTCGCGATGTCTACGTCGGGCGTGTTCAGGAAGACGTTGTAAGCGATTAGTGCTTTGCGCGCTCCTACTACAGTTGCACCGGCGGTGCGGTGTACTCGAGGATCGCCGAAATCAGGTTTGCGGGCGGGGTTGGTTGTAATGTCGTCGCGGATACCTTCGAACTGCCCGCGCCGAATGTTTTCCAGGTTCTGGCGTTCGGGCGTGGCCGCAGCGGCTTCGTACAGATAGACCGGGATCTGAAAGCGTTTCCATATCTCAGCTCCAACGTGCTGTGCCATGGCGACGCAGTCTTCGATGGTGACGCCGTCAATTGGGATGAAGGGCACGACATCGGCCGCGCCCATGCGCGGGTGGGCACCTTGATGTTTGGTGAGATCGATCAACTCGGCGGCTTTGCCTACTCCGCGAATAGCGGCTTCCTGAATGGCTTCACGCTCGCCGACCAGAGTGATCACGCAGCGGTTGTGGTCGTAATCCATCTCGCGGTCCAGGAGATAGACGCCGGGAATCTTCATGGCTTCGACAATGGCATCGACTTTGGTCGGGTCGCGGCCTTCCGAAAAATTCGGTACGCATTCTACTAGGGTGCTGGGCATGGCCTGAAGGATAACGGGCGGTGGTTGGGTGAGGCAACAGGGGCGTGAACGCAACGGTTTTGCGGTGGAGTGACGGGCGTCTCGCGAGCCTGCCCTGAGCGAAGTCGAAGGGTCCAGATTTGAGGTGGCCGGGCGGGGACGCCCGGCGCTCCACCAGCGCGATTGACACAATGCTCGTCGAACCGGCAGACTACGAAATATGCGGTGCCCGCCTCGACTCTCCGGCCGTGGATTTACTTGACGATAGTCCTGCCTAAAACGTCCGTCGGCCGTTTCCCTGCTTATCAGTAAGTGTTTCTCAACGACCAATCATTGCTTGATTGAAGCTTGAAAGGATGCGTCATGCTGCGTCAGCCTCTACTGTCCCTGTTGCTTGTGTTGTCGTGTCTGCCTGCGTTTGCCCAAAAGGGGCGCCATTTCAACTTCCATTACACATTCACGGTAAAAAATGTAAATGCGGGCGATCGCGTGAGGGTGTGGATTCCGCTGGCCCACTCCGACGGCTTCCAGGAGGTGAGGGTTGTTTCCAGGAATGGAGACTTGCAGGTGAGGCAGGTTCGCCAGCCGGAATACGGGAACGAGGTTCAGTACGCCGAGACTTCTAAGGCGGACAAAGGCGAATATAAGTTCTCCGTAGACTACGACGTGGTTCGGAGAGAGCACGTGGTGCTGGTGAACGGGAAGCCGGTTGCTGAGACGCGGACTGCGACAGCGCCGCGCGTTTCCCCGCAACCCGAGTTGGCGCGATTTCTTGAGGCGGACCGACTGGTGCCGGTTACGGGAGTTCCGGCGCAACTGGCCGCGCAGGAAACAAAAGGCGCAACTACGCCGCTCGATAAAGCCAAGGACATTTACGAATATGTTTTTCGCACCATGAAATACGACAAGACCGGCACCGGCTGGGGACATGGCGACACGCTTTGGGCGTGCGATTCAAAGCATGGCAACTGCACAGATTTTCACTCGGTATTTATTTCGATGGCACGAGCCGAGAAGATTCCGGCGCGCTTTCAGATTGGGTTTCCGCTTCCTTCGGGCAAACACTCGGCTGAAATTCCGGGGTACCACTGCTGGGCAGAGTTCTATCTCGATTCGACCGGCTGGGTCCCAGTTGATATTTCGGAAGCATGGAAACATCAGGAAAAGCATGATTACTTTTTCGGCGCGCACGATGTGAATCGGATGCAGTTCACCCAGGGACGCGATCTGAAACTCGCGCCGGCGCAGGAGGGTGCGCCGCTGAACTATTTCGTTTATCCGTATGTGGAGATCGGCGGGAAGGAATATCCGAATGTTTCGATTGCATTCTCGTTTGAGGATGCCGGTGAAAAGATCGCGGTCGCTTTACGCTAGTTTCGCGGAAGGTGTAGTCCGGCTTAGCCGGAGGGTTGCGGTCAATGGGTTTCCCCCTGTGTTCTTTCCCTGTGTTCCTCCGTGCCCCCTGTGGTTCGGCCTTTTCTCCCTCGATTCGAAGTGCTGGGTCAGAATCGCCAACGGCTAAGTCGGTTTATGCTCTCTCGGAAACCGGCGTTGACCTTCCGCTTCCGGACGCCTTGTATCATAAGCGGGATGACTTCCTCGGGCGGACCTTGGCCACGACGACCAACGGTAGGCGTGTTTGATTCCGGCGTCGGCGGGCTAACCGTTCTCAGGGCATTGGTCGAGCGAATCCCAGAGGCTGACTATCTCTACTTCGGCGACACGGCCCGCCTTCCTTACGGATCGAAGTCGGCGGCCACGGTCGCGCATTACGCGGTCGGCGCGGTGCGCTATTTGCAGGATCAGGGAGCGGAGCTGCTGGTAATCGCCTGCAACACAGCCACAGCGCTCGCGCTCGACGAGATCAAAACTGCGGCAGATGTAGCAGTGATCGGCGTCATCGAACCGGGAGCGGAAGCCGCGGCGGCGGCCAGCCGGAAGCAGAAGGTGGTCGTCATTGGAACAGAGGCCACCATCAGCAGCCATGCTTACCGGCGGGCGCTCGAAGCCCGCGGGGTCGCGGTGCGGGAGAAGGCGTGTCCTCTGTTTGTGCCACTGGTCGAAGAGGGATGGGTGGAACATCCGGTGACGGAGCAGGTGGCGAAGATTTATTTGGCGGAGGGTTTTTCGGACGACGCATACGATGCCGACGTGCTGGTGCTTGGCTGCACGCATTATCCGCTGATCAAGCCGCTGCTGCGGCGAATGGCGCCGGAGCACATCGCGATTGTGGACTCGGCCGAGTCGACGGCGCAGGACGTGGCCCATCAACTTGGGCTCAGACTGCGCATCGAGACGCCGTCCTCTTCAGCTAGCAGCGAGCCGAGTGGCGTCCCGGGACTCAAGTTCTTTGCTACGGATTCGGCGGAGAAATTCAGGAAGATGGGAACATGGTTTCTGGGGCTTCCGGTGGAAGATGTCGTGCATGTGGACTTGAAGGAATAGGCGGTTGGCGGGCGTGCTGCACGCGACACTGGGCGGGACGCCCGTCCCCACACTCAGAAACCAAGACGTCTCTACGAGGCAGCGGGTTCAGTAAAGATGGAAGCTGACTTCGATGTTGATCGCAACCGAGACCGGCTTGCCATCTTTCGTGGCGGGTTCGAAGCGCCATGTCTTTACAGCTTCGATTGCTTTCTCGTCCAGTCCCAAACCTAGCGTTCGGGACACGCGGATGTCCCGCGGCCTGCCGTCCGATCCCACGATCACGTACAGAACACACGTCCCCTGATATTTTGCCTTCCGGGCTTCCTCTGAATAGTCCGGATCGGGATCGTAAATCTTCTTGGGAGCCGAGACTCCGCCGCCAACGTGGAATACTCCACCGCCGGTGCCGCCTCCGCGACCGGGACCGAATCCGGGACCTTCGCCCGGGCCCACGCCGCCACCGTGATTATCGCCAACGCCGCCGCCATAGCCAGTTCCATTCGAAGCCACGGACGGCAGATGCGAAAGCGGATTTCCCAGGTCGGGCATGTTGGGCTGCGGAAGGCGAACCTCCGGAGGAATTACGATCGTCGGAGGAACTTCGAGTTTCGGCTTCAGGTTGCGTACCACCGCCATGGGAGGTGTGATCTGCTGCATGGACTGCTTGGGCAAACGTCCTTGCGATGCCTGCAGTTTGTCGCGATCTCCACCGCCACCGCCGCCGCCGCTCAGGCTCTTCGAGGGCTTCAGAACCGGAAGGTCATCGGGCGCGATCAACACCACGGTTTCTTTGGGCTTGGCGACCTCGACCATCTTCCGTCCCAGGTAGGTAGCCAGAATAATGAGCGCCACTGCTAGCACGTGAATGACGGTCGAGCCAAACGCTCCCCGTCCTTTGTAGTTATAGAAACCCCAGATGTCGCGTACCGGGACGGGCTTCGAGGTCAGGACCAGCGGAGGAAGCTTTTTGGGGAAAAAGAATTCGTCAATATTGCGGAACAGGGATTTCCAGAGAGGCTCGTCCAGCGTCTGGTTCTGCAGGAGAAGCTGGAGCTCGGGCTCCGGACCTAGCATTTGCGAATTCTGCGGCATTTCGAGTTCTGGCATATGTTCCCGAGCAGTGACCCCAAATTCACGGTAGGGAGAATCGCATATTTTTAGATGCGCGCTCTCTCCTCAAAGGTCGCTTGTAAAACGGACGAAGCTAACCGCCCCAATGTTTCCTCAGACAGTTGGATGCGCACAGGTTGTGATCTACTAAAAATTGTACACGCTTTTCCCGGGCGGGAAACAGTACTTTTTGAATTCACTCCCGGTGCCCCAGTCCCAGTAAGACGTGTCCTTCCGCGCTCCCTATATAATGAAAAGATTCAATCAGTTGGGAGAACCTTTCGAGTGCCGATGGATCTGAAATCCACCATCAATTTGCCCAAAACCGCCTTCCCCATGAAGGCAGGCCTGCCCCAGAATGAGCCGAAAATATTGGCTCGGTGGGAGGAGCAACGGATCTACGACCGCATCCGGGAAGTACGCAAGGGCGCGCCAACCTATGTGCTCCACGATGGACCTCCGTACGCCAACGGGCCCATCCATCTGGGGACCGCGATGAATAAATGCCTGAAGGATTTCATCGTGAAGTCGAAGAACATGGCTGGCTTCGATTCGCCGTATGTTCCGGGATGGGACTGCCACGGGCTGCCGATCGAAATTAAAGTCGATCAAATGTTGGGCGGCAAGAAACTGCAAATGGCTGCGGTCGATGTGCGCGCCGAATGCCGGAAATATGCCGAAAAGTTTCTTGACCTGCAGCGCTCCCAGTTCAAGCGCATAGGAGTATTCGGGCGCTTTGACCAGCCATATTCGACGATGACGCCGCAGTACGAAGCGGCGGTGCTCGACATTCTTTATCGTTTTCTGGAGAACGATTTCGTTTACAAGGGACTGCGTTCGGTGTACTGGTGCGTGTTTGACGAGACGGCGCTGGCCGAAGCAGAAGTTGAATACGAAAACCACACCAGCCCGACGGTGTGGGTGAAGTATCCGTTCGCAGGTGATCCGGCGTCGCTTGACGCGGCGCTCAAGGGGAAGAAGGTTTTCACCATCATCTGGACGACGACTCCCTGGACTCTGCCGGCATCGATGGCGGTGGCGTTTCATCCGGATGAAGAATATGTGGCGCTCGAAGCGGGTCCTGAAAATAACGACGACGTTTTTATTGTGGGCGCTCGGCTCGCGGAAGTGGTGAAAGAAAAGACTGGACTCCAATCGGCGCGCGAAATTGCTCGCTTTCCCGGACGCAAGCTGGAGTATGCCGAGTTCCGGCATCCGTTTCTGGATCGCAAGATCGTCGGCGTGCTGGCCGATTACGTCACCATGGACCAAGGCACCGGTGTGGTACATACTGCTCCAGCGCACGGCGCCGAAGACTTTATCACCGGCCAGAAATACAAGATCGACCCGACTTGCAACGTGGATAAAGCCGGCATCATGCGCCACGGACTTCCGGAGTATGAAGGCAAACGCGTGTTCGATGCCAATGGTCCGATCGTCGAGTTGTTGAAGGCGCGCGGCGTGCTGATGCATTCCGAAAAAATGGAGCACTCGTATCCCCACTGCTGGCGCTGTCACAATCCGGTAATCTTCCGCGCGACCGAGCAGTGGTTCATCGGCATGGATACGCCGATGAAAGGGGAAAAGCCGGGCGAGACCATGCGCAGTCGCACCCTCGAAGAAATCGCCAAGGTGAAGTGGGACCCGGCCTGGGGTGAAGAACGCATCTCGAACATGATCGCCACCCGCCCGGACTGGTGCATCTCGCGGCAAAGAGTTTGGGGCGTTCCGATCGCGGTGTTTCTGTGCGACGACTGCGGTAAGCCCGTGAACGATCCGACTATAAATCGCAAGGTGGTGCAGTTCGTTTCGCAGCACGGCGCCGACGCTTGGTACACGCCGGAGGCTGACGCGATTCTTTCTTCCGGCCACAAGTGTGCCCACTGCGGCGGAACGAAGTTCAACAAAGAGACCGATATTCTCGACGTGTGGTTCGAGTCGGGATCGAGCCATGCCGCTGTCCTTGGTCACGAGCCGAACCTGCCCTGGCCCGCCGATCTATATCTCGAAGGCGGCGACCAGCATCGCGGATGGTTCCATTCTTCCCTGCTCTGCGCGATCGGCTACAAAGGCAGCGCTCCCTATCGCATGGTCGCAACCAGCGGATGGACGCTCGACGAGCAGGGGCGCGCCATGTCGAAGTCGCTCGGCAACACGGTCGACCCGGTCGAGATTGCGGATACGCTCGGTGGCGAGATCGTGCGCATGTGGGTCGCGTCGGTCGACTTCCGCGAAGATGTCGCGTGCTCTCCGCAAATCATGCAGCGAGTAGCCGGAATCTACCGCGACATTCGCAACACGTTCCGCTTCATTCTTGGCAATCTCGATGGATTCGATCCGGTAAAAGACGCGGTCGCCTTTGATGAAATGCAGCCGCTCGATCAATACATGCTTCGGCAGGCGGTAGAAGTATCAGCGGATGTGCAGCGCTCGTATGAAGAGTTCGCGTTTCACAGGATCTATCACCGCATCAATAATTTTTGCGGCGTCGAACTAAGCGCGTTTTATTTCGACGTGCTGAAAGACCGGCTCTACACTTCGGGACGCAAATCAGTGTCGCGCCGAGCGGCGCAAACCGCGATCTGGCGCATTGGCGAAGCGCTGGTACGACTGCTGGCTCCGATCATGAGTTTCACCTGCGAAGAAGTCTGGCAATATTTGCCCTCGGGTGCAGGAAGACTCGAGAGCGTTCACCTGACGACGTTCCCGGAGGCGGAAGACTTGCTGGGCGCGGACGACGCTGCCATCGCGGCTGATCCGAAAAAAGCAGACGACTGGAAGACGGTGCGGGCTGTCCGGGAAACCGTGCTGAAGGCACTGGAAGAAGCGCGCAACCAGAAACTGATCGGAGGCAACTTGCAGGCACAAATTACTTTGACTGCGGTTGATCCGGTGTTCTCCGTGCTGGAGCGCTTCAAGAACGATCTGCGCTACTTCTTTATCGTCTCCGCGGTCGAATTGAAAAAGGGCGCGGGAAACGGTGACTCGCCGGTTGTGGTGCAGGTAAGCAAAGCTCCGGGAGAGAAGTGCGAGCGCTGCTGGAATTTCTCGACTCATATCGGCGAGGATAAGAACTATCCGACGGTGTGCGAGCGCTGCAGCCCAGTGCTCAAGGATCTTGTCGCCGAGATTGAGGGGGCGTGACCGCGCCTTCGGCAAAAGCGATAAGCTATAGGCAAGAGCCCGCGACAGTCGGAGAGCTGAACGCGAGCCTCACCTTTCATGAATTGTCGAAGGATGACGAGCGGGCATACGTTCAATGCAACAAGAGAAGTTTTCACTCATGCGCAAATATCATTTCCTGATCGCGTTGTTCGTCATCGCTCTCGATCGCGCCACCAAGTGGACGATCGCCCACCGTCTTTCCTTGCACGACAGCATTCCGGTGATCCCTGGATTCTTCCGCATCATCCACGCTGAAAATCCGGGTGCCGCGTTTGGTATTTTTGCGGATTCCCCTTCGGAATGGAAAGTCGGCTTTCTGATCTTTTTTTCGATAATCGCGCTGCTGATCGTCTCCGCGCTGCTCTGGAAAAACAGTCACAGCCTGACCTCGACTGGCATCGGGCTGTCGTTGATTCTCGGTGGCGCGATCGGTAATTTGTGGGATCGCCTGGTCAGCCGTCACGTTGTGGATTTTTTGCTCTTCTATATAGGTCCACACCAGTGGCCAGCCTTCAACGTGGCCGACAGCGCGATTGTGGTGGGAGCGGGGCTGCTGGTGTTTGAGATTGTGTTTACCAAGTCGCCGAGCCATCAGTCGGCGTAATTCCGGCTCGACTTACTTTTTTGCGGCTGCTTCGAGTTGGCGCAACGCCGCCATGGTGGCTGCAGAGGGGTCTTTGCGGTTGCTGTTCTTTGGCCGTCGTTTGGTCTTGCTGGTGTAATGAGTTTGAGCCATCTCTCTCCTGCTTTGTCGGCGGTTGGGGACGCCTGCCCTGATTTGTGCGAGAAAAATGACCCGGATCGCAATCGCTGTCAAATGTCTGGCTTACCTATCATAGTACAGGACAGGCGCGCCTTAGTTCTCCTCGATCATCGGCAAACAGCAGCTCCTTCGGTTCGCGAAGGATGACAAATTCATATTTACGTTCGTGATGAATGATGTCCCGGCAAACCCGCTACGGCGTCCCGTAGAGCTGGCGGTAAACATTCGCATTCCGCAGGATCGCCTGTACGTATTCGCGGGTTTCGGTAAAAGGGATGGACTCGACGAACTCCTGCGGATCGCGGTAGTGGCCCTGTCCCAGCCAGTCTCCCACGCGGTCGGTGCCGGCATTGTAGGCGGCCAGCGCGTACTCGAACTGTCCGTTGTACTTGTCGACCATCTCTTTGAAGTACCGCGTGCCGAGCTGGAGATTTACGGCCGGCGTGAAGAGTTGAGAAGCGCTGTATTTCTTGAGCTTGACTTGTTTCGCGACGTTCTTCCCCGTATTCGGCAGAAGCTGCATCAGGCCCACGGCGTTCGCGCGGGAGAGGGCCAGCGCATTGAATTCGGACTCCTGCCGGATGAGCGATGCGACCAGATAGGGATCAAGCCCGTTGAGCATTGAATATTTACGCAGGTCCGGCCAGTAGGCTTTGGGGAAAAGCGCTTCCCAGTACGGACGCGGCAGGTCGGGAATATCGACGGCGAAATAGTTGGGCATCGCTCGCTTCATGATCTCGATGCCGCGATCGTAGCGGCCGCCATCCTGATAAACGCGCGCCATCTCGGGAGGCGCCCAGGTTCCGCCCTCCTGGCTCGCTGCGGCCTGCAATTCGCGCACCGCCATCTCGGCAAGCGCGCCGTTCGAGAGCAGACGCGCCCGCTCCACGCGCAGGTTGTCGTCGGGCGGTTCAACTGCGGTAATTTTTCCCGCGGTTGGTAGCGGAGAAACGTGGTCGAGAAGAGCATAGTTCGGCGTCTCCGGCTGCGGTGAGCCATTTGTTGGGGACGATCCCCCACCCGCGCCTGGCAAGACTTTCAAGCGCCGCCGGCTAAGCTCCGCGTAATAGTAATTGTGAAAGCGGTCAGAGAGTTTCTGATAAAACGCGCGCGCCATTGCCGGATTGCCATCTTCTTCTGCAAGCCGCGCGCGCCAGTACAGCGCAGCGGGGATTTCCGCGGAACCGGGGTAGAGCTCGACTTGCTCTTCAAAACCTTTCCTTGCGTCATCGGTCCGGCCCTGCCGGAAGGTCAGCCACGCGGCCTTCCAGTGCGCAGAGGATGCGTGCCCGCCTTTCGGGAAGCGCTGTTGCAACTCGCGGAAGTAGTCGATCGCACGATCGTAATCGTGCTTCAGCAGGTACATGTTTCCGGCCGAAAGCAGGGCTTGTTCGAGCCACGGGCTCGCCGGTCCAAACTGACGGAGCTCGTTGAGCGTTCGCTGCACGCCTTCTTCATCGCTCGTGGATCGCGCGGTCTCATTTAACAGGTAGAGACGCTCGGCTTCGGCATCGCCGGTCTGCACTCCCATGGAAAGCAGCAGTTGGCGGGAATCATGGCTACGGTCACTCTTTTCGAGTGCACTGGCCAGTGCTAGTTGCAGGTTCGGACGGTCGGCCGGGCTAGCTTCGCCGACGAGATCGTGGTAATCGTGAGCCGCGTCCGCATAGTGCCGGGCCTTGAACAACAGATCGGCGCGAGTGCGGCGCTCGGTGACAGAGCCGGAGACTGTAAGCTTGCGCAATTCTGTTCCCGCCACCTCCGCTTCGAAACTGGTGGGAAGGTTGAAGTAAACGTTGCGGAAAGCGCTCACAGCCTTCTGACTATCGCCCGCGGCTTCGTAGGCGCGGCCAACGGCGAGTTCCACATCGGCGCGCACCGGCGCCCGATCTTTTTCGAGCAGAGCCACTGCCTCCTGCGGCCGGCCTTCTTCGAGCAGCGCAGTCGCATAGACCAGGTGGGCATCGCGGATCAGAAGTGAATCAGGAAAGCTCTGGCTGAAATCCGCGAGCGTCGAAAGCGACTCGGCATTGTGCGCCGTTTTCAGATAGGCGTCGCCGAGATAGTAGGCAACGTAGTCTCCGAGCTCGCTGGCGCCGGCCTTCGCCCGGTTGAACGGGTCAATGGCTTTGGCATAATCGTGATCGAGCGTGCGCGCATAGCCGAGTACCAGCCAGGCCAGCGCGCCGGCGTCTTCTTTGGGGTGGCGACGCGCAAAGGCTTCAACCCCGGCATAGGCGATGGGAGTGCGGTCCTGCAACAACTGCTGCGCCATGGGTCGAAGACTGGCGGAGGCAACAAAGGCTTGCCGCACCCGGCGCACGCGCGGAGAGAGGGGTTTACGCTTCTTCCTGGAGCTGGGGGAAGGGGAAGCGGATGTCTTTCTTTTAGCAGGCGGGCGTTTAGCCGGTGGCGCACTTTTTGCCGGTGCGCTTTTAACGGGGGCGCTCTTAGCTGGAGCGCTCTTAGGTGAAGAAGATAAGTTGGACTGGGCAGCTGCTGGCGGCAAAAAGCCGAGGCAGGGCAGGAAGAAAAATCCAGCGAAAACCACGACTGCGAAACGACGCACTCAAACCCTACCTAGTATCGGAAGTTCGCACCCATGATGGAAGGATCGTCTTCGGCGAGACTTCGTATGATCTCATTCTGAAGGTAATTGCCAGATGCTGCAACCGTCTTCCCGTACCGTTTCTGGTACGTCGAACGGCTCTTCTCGATCGTTTCTTTCAGGCGGTCGTAGAGATCTTTGTGTTTCCGGCCTTCCGCGACCTTTGCCTGATTATAGAGCTTGATCTCATCAATCAGAAGGCGCGCAAAACGCTGGGCCTTGCGGTGAACGTCCTGATCCTCGGGCGAGAAAGAAGAAGGGGCCGGCGTTTCGACGGCTGGCTTGGTTTCCGCATCGCTGATCGGCAACGGCTCGGCCAGCGCAGGGTCCATATCAACCACAGCGGACGGAACATCGGCGATGGCGTTGGGTGCCATTGTCGGAACTGGAACTGGAATTGGAGCCGCAAACGCGGCACTAGCGACTGGCGACGAGTGTGTGCCTGCAGACGCCGACGCTGCCATACCGTGGCCAGAAGCATGCGAGGCAAAGGGATCATTGTAAGCGGGCACCGCGTGGGCCGCCGCTTGGTGCGCCGGCGCCTCGGCCGCCGCGACACTGTGACTGTCCCCATGATGGCTGTCTGTTTGCGCAGCGGACGGTTCCTTCTGCGTCTGCTTGCGCAGCGAGTTGACCTCAAGCCATGCGCTGGTCGAAAGCACCAGCAGTTCCAGCGAGCCGGGGTCGAGCGAACCGCTCGCTGCATCGGTTCCACCGTCGGCATAGACCAGAGCCGCAACTTTGTCTTTCAAAATCAAGGGAAGAATCCGGGCCTCTCCGTTTGCGGGCGTTCCAAATTCCTTCAGGAAACGCGAGTCGAGGTCGGCAACCGGCGCACTCGCCACCACACGATCACGAATCGCATGAGCAACGGCTGCGGCGTTTTCATCGAGACCGAAATCTTTCACCGCATCACTATTAGCGAAGCCGCGTGCCTGCCATCCGGTGGCATGGTTGCCCTTCACGACAAAGAGCGCGACGCGAGCCGCATAGCGAGCGCTGGTATCGAGCAGCGCGCGCAGGATTTCCCGCTGTGAGGTGCCGAGCTGGATTTCGGCAACGGCGCGCGCCAGATCCGCCGGACGGGACGCCGAAGCCACTTCATCAGAGTGGGTAGTTGGTTCGTCCAGCCCTGGCGCGGCCGCAATCTCTTCCATCACCCGGCGGACGATTTCGGTGCGCAGTTGGGCGGCATGGCTGTCCAGAACCTGGCCAACCACCCGCTCCACAATTGGTTCAATCCAGCCGCGCTCCTTCATTCGTACTCCGGGCATTCGAATTCCGTGGTGAAGCTCTTTCGGGGGGTGAAGGGAGCAAACCCTTCTAACCTCTGATTATAGGGCCAGCTCGCAGGCATTCCAGGGACACCTTGGTATCGGCCCTTTTGGTGCCTAAATCCGTCGGTCGCCAGCCGGGGAAGACTCGTCTGGTAAACCTCCGCCAAAACAGCACACCGAAAACCGTTGCCACGAAGTACAATAGCACTGGGGCGTCAGTCACGCTTTCGGAAAAATCTGCATCAAGTCACGAATGAGTACCATCCAACCCAATATAGAGCAACCGGTCAGCGAAGAAATGCAGCTGGTCCGGCGTGCCAAGCGCGGCGACGATCAAGCGTTTGAAGAATTAGTGCGGCGTTATGATCGCAACGTTTTTCGGATCGCGCAACACATTACGCAGAATCGCGAGGACGCGGAAGATGTGGTACAAGAGGCGTTCCTCAAGGCGTATGGGAACCTGGCGAAGTTCCAGGAGCAGTCCAAGTTTTATACCTGGCTGGTGCGGATTGCGGTAAACGAAGCACTGATGAAGTTGCGCCGGAGGAAACCTGAACGCACGGTTTCTCTGGACGAAGAAGTAAAAACTGAGGATGACTCGCTTCCCCGTGAGGTTGCGGATTGGAGTCCCAATCCGGAGCAGATGTACAACCAGGCGGAGTTACGGGACATTCTGACTCGCACGATTCAAGGGTTGCCGTCGGGTTTTAGAACGGTGTTTGTGCTCCGCGATGTTGAAGGTCTCTCGACCGAAGAGACCGCCGAGGCGCTGGAGTTGAGCATTCCGGCGGTGAAGTCGCGGTTGCTGCGAGCGCGCTTGCAATTGCGTGAGCGGTTGAGCCGCTTCTTTCAGAAAAAGGCGAGTGGAGATATCGACCAGTGAAGTGTTCAGAGTTTTTAAACGAGCTAACCAACTATCTCGATGGCGTGCTCGACGCCCGGACCAAGTCCGAACTCGACGACCATCTGGCGTGGTGCCACAACTGCTACGTCGTCTGCGATACCACTCGCAAGACCATCGAAATCTACCGCGACTCAGAGCTCTATGAGCTACCCGATGATCTGCGCACGCGGCTGCGGTCCGCGATCATGACCAAGTGTTCCGAGCACAAGAAATCCGGCCCATCGAGCACCTGAGCGACAGGGCCGTCGTTTCCCTCCTCTTAATTATCTGGAATTCCTCTCGGTTGTCCTTCTCACTCTCATTGGAGAAGCTCGTGGAAGATCAGTTCGTGTAGACCCGCACGTAGTCGACTAGCATTGCAGATGGAAACGGCGTGGATCCGTCGGGTGGCCCGGGCCAATCCCCGCCAATAGCCAGATTCAAAATAATGAAATTGTTCTGCCCGGCATCGAATGGCCAAACCGCGCCATTGATGCCTTGAAGGCTCCCGGTCGTATAGGTGACATAAGGCTGGGTAGAGTCGTCGACGTAGAATGCCACGGTGCCGTTTGCCCAGATCATGCCGTAGGTATGCCACCCGGCGGCGGTCTGCCCGGTGGGAAAGTGGTACAGGGTACCCAGTCCCAATGAGCCTGTGAAGCCCGTCCCGTGAATGGCGCCCGAATTCCAATCCGGCGTGCCTGGCGCGTTGACGCGCTCAAGCACGTCCTGTTCGCCGCAAGCCGGCCAGGGAACGGTGGTAATGTTATTGCCCAGCAGCCATGCCGCTGGCCAAAAACCCTGCGCCTCCGGTACCTGGGCACGCACCTCGAACCGTCCGTACTGAAAGCTGAACAGGCCTTGACTCTTTAACCGCGCTGATGTGTACACCCCAGCTGAGGGTTGCTGTGCCTCGATATGCAGATAGCCGTCTGTGCCCACATATGCGCTGGGATTCGCCGTGTTGCACGGATCGGCGGACGAACCCCATGCGCAGTAGGTCTCCAGTTCATTGTTGCCAAAGCCGCTGTTGCCAGTGTCATAGGTCCAGAAGTTGGGGTCGGGTTGCGCAATGGCGCCGGTGGAGTTAGTGAACTCGTCGCTCCAGACCAGTGTCCCCGACGGGATGTTGGGCGTAAAGCTCTTGCTGGTTACAGTGCTGTCTGCCATGCCTGCAGCGGTGGCAATCGCCTTGAGCGTGAGGTTCGACGCGACCAGGAAGGGCGCCTGGTACCGCTGAGATGACGCGCTGGGTATGCTCCCATCGACGGTGTAGTAGATGGTTGCCCCGGACGTCGCCGAGGCCATGCTCACGATCACGGCACCATTTTGCGCGGCGGTGGTGGAAACGCTCGGCGACTGGGTGGTGCTCACGCCTCCGCTACCGCTGTTCCCTCCGCCGCATCCGCTCGTCAAAGCATTTAACAACAGGATCGCAGTCAGCAGCGTCGCTTCTGTCCACATAGGCAAGGTCACTTTCTCCAAGGAGTGCAAGAATCCATCCGCGCCGGTTCTTATTTAACTACCCGAAAATCTCTTCGTCAAACCTGAGCCGGCATACGACGAGTCTTGCAGCTATTAGTTTCTCTGGCCGATCCTGTCGTTCCGCTGAACGCCGCAAGTACTTCATTCTGGAGCAATACGAGTGCGCCCCCGTTGGGTTATTAATCGCCGCGAACCTTTTCAGCACTCTAGGAATCTAAGTAGTTAAAGCTCGTCTTAACATTAGGGCGAAAGGGGATGAGCCAGCTTCGTCGCTGTAATCTGTGGAGGATACCCTATGTTTTCGAGGTTGATGGACGCCGTGTTTGGCTGCCGGCACGCTCGGTATAGTTTTCCGATTACGGTGCGCGCCGGTTCGCGTCGCAACCCGACTGCTCAACGCTCCGGAACCTATGTCGCGTGCCTGGACTGCGGCAAAGAATTCCGCTATGACTGGCAAGAAATGAAGGTGCTGGGATCGCAGACCAGAGATGCTGCGCACTCCCTGGTTACAAAAGAAGCCGCGTAAGAACACGCTGTTCCCCCAACAGCACATTCTTCGAGGTGTTCGCGGCTTCGTTGGCCTCAGTGCCGTCCACGGGATTACGAAGTAGTTGCCGCTTTACAGCTCAGGACCAGCCACCCGCACCGGCCAAAACCAGCGTTTGAGATGCCCTGGACGGCTCCGCATCTTTTTTTCATACAATCTTCACAAATCGCTGTGTTAGATTTGCCGCTTAACTCAAAATTTCCTGGAGGAAACTGAATTGGGCAAGGACATGGTCCCCAAGAAGATTTTTTTTACCAAGGGAGTCGGTAAACATCGGGAACGCCTCACTTCTTTCGAGCTCGCCTTGCGCGACGCCGGCATCGCGGCGCAAAACCTGGTGCGTGTCTCTTCCATCTTTCCGCCCAACTGCAAACTGGTCCCGCGCTCGCAGGGACTCAAGTATCTGCACCCCGGGGAAGTCGTGTTTTCGGTGGTTGCTGAAAACTCCACCCACGAACCGCACCGCCTCCTGGCCTCGTCGATCGGCGTCGCTATCCCTGCCGACCGCAACACCTACGGATATCTGAGCGAGCACCACTCGTTCGGTGAAACCGAAGACGCCGCCGGAGATTATGCGGAAGAACTAGCCGCCGAAATGCTAGCCACCACTCTGAACGTGGAGTTTGATTCCGACCGGTCGTGGGACGAGAAAAAAGAGATCTATCGGATCTCGAACAAGATCGTCCGTACGGCCAACGTGACGCAATCGGCGGTCGGGGATAAACGTGGGTTGTGGACTACGGTAATCGCGTCGGCGGTACTGATCTTTGACTAGGATGCAGTAATGGACCCGCGATATTTACCGATTGTTGATGGATTGTTTCTCTTTGCCCTTTTTGTAGGAGCACCGTCGATTTCCGCTGCAATTGGGTACGTCGCATGGAAAGGTAAGCCCAACAGCTTCGACCGCGAACGGTATGGACTATCGGCCATCACGGCCGGCGCTCCAAGTATCGCCCTGATGGTATACACCCAGCGGATGCACGTCGACGTCCGAACCCCTCGGTATTTCTTACAGCTTGCGTGCTTTGCGTTGGGTGTAGTGCTCTTGGGCGTCGCAGGCGGCTGCTTTGTAGGTATGTTCACTTATCGGCGCAGCCAAACTTCCTAGTTGTGCGACATGATTTTCTTTTTCGCCGCCGGCTTCTTCTTCAACCGTTCCAACACCGCCGCTACGATCAGCGGTAGCCCTACTGTAGCGTCCACAAAAACTTCCCCAAACTTCCCACCTTCAGCCGGAGGCACAAACTTTCCCCACGAAACCGCCTCGCTATAGGGACTGCCCGAAAGCCCGCCCCAGTACACTGGCTCCGGGCAGATCCGCAGTCCGTAGTGATAGCGCTTCAGCGGCAGGTCTTCCCCGCCCCGGCGGTGACGCAATTCGATGAATGGACCAAACTGCTGCGACCAGTTGCGCGGAACGCCTCCACCGATCGTAAAGATTCCCAGCCGCTTCTGACTCAGCAACGTCGCCGCAAAGTGCTCAAGGTCCTCAAACGGATCGAAGCGGAATCGCGCTTTCCCTTGCTTGTCGCGCTCACGGTTGGTCAACGCGTAATCAAGGCCGAGCTCGGAGTCGGAGAATGCGGGCACGAATACCGGAACATTCTTCTCGTAAGCAGACTTCAGAATGCCACGTTCTCCCTTGGCGCGCTTCGTGAGATGCGCTCCAATCGCGCGGTTTAACTTATACGAGCACATCACCTCGTCCGAGTCCCAACCGCCAAACACCGCTGCCATCACGCGCTCCACGTCATCGAGGTTCTGCTCGGGTTCGAGCGTGTCATAGACGCGGTTGTACCCGGCCTCGTAGAGTTCCTCGTCACTGAGTTCTGGATTGTGCCGGAAGTGAGCGCGCCCCGTCGCTTCCACCAGCCCGTGCGCCATCAGGGCGCCGGTCGAAACAATCGCGTTCACGATGCCGCGATCGATCAACTCGGCGATCACCAGGCCCTGCTTGGCGACAGTCATCGCGCCTGCTAGGGTCATGACGACGAAGCAGTCCTTGTCGCGCGCCATGGCCTCGAGTACATCGGCGGCTTCGCCAAGCTGGCGGCCGGTGAATGCCGTCTTTGACATCGCGCGCACCAGGTCGTCGATGGAATGGATCTGGCCGAGGTCGAGCGGTTCCAGCGGAATCAGACGGTCGGCCACCGGATCGTGCAGCTTGCGGTCGATGCCCGCGCCTTCCTCATGATTGCTGTCGTGATGATTGCCATGCTTCGAGCCGCTTTTCTGCTTCAAGGACGAACCTCCAGGAATGAAAACTAATTTTGGACCGAAGAAACAATTTACTAGAAGCGAGGACAACGCGGGGCCCAGGTTTCACCGTGCCGTACCCTCCCCGCCCGCATCGTGCCACTTTGATATCCTAGAGCGCGGTTGCAACATCCGTAGAGACGCGGCTTGCCGCCTCTCCGACTGTCTATCCGAAACTGGAGAAAACGTGCCAGACAAATTCACCGTCGCGCTGATCCAGATGTCGTGCGGCCCCGAGCCTGCCGACAATCTAGCCAAGGCGCTCGATCGCGTTTCGGAGGCGGCACGAAAAGGTGCGCACGTCGTGTGCCTGCCCGAACTGTTTCAGACGCAGTATTTCTGCCAGCGTGAAGATGCCGCTCTCTTCGATCTCGCGGAGCCCATCCCCGGTGCCGGCACGGAGAAGCTGGCTGCCGCCGCCCGGCAGAATAAAGTCGTGCTGATCGCGTCGCTCTTCGAAAAGCGCGCGCCCGGCCTCTATCACAACACGGCCGCGATTTTCGATTCAGATGGCGCGCTCGGCGGCATCTACCGCAAGATGCACATTCCCGACGATCCACTCTATTACGAAAAATTTTATTTCACCCCCGGCGATCTCGGCTTCAAGGCCTTCGACACTTCCGCTGGAAAGCTCGGCACGCTCGTCTGCTGGGATCAGTGGTATCCCGAAGGCGCGCGCCTCACGGCGCTGCAGGGAGCCAGCATTCTTTTCTACCCCACAGCCATTGGCTGGCACCCCGCGGAGAAGGCTGAATTCGGTGTAGCGCAACATGATGCCTGGCGCACCATCCAACGGGCGCATGCGATCGCGAATGGAGTTTATGTCGCAGCAGTGAATCGCGTTGGCTTCGAGACTGGCGACATACGCGGCAATTCCGTCCCCGGCAAGGGCCTCGAATTCTGGGGAGGGTCGTTCTTCTGCGATCCCTTCGGCCGCGTGCTTGCTGAAGCGTCCCACGATAATGAAGAGATTCTGCTCGGCGAAGTGGACCTTCATCAACTGGAAGACATTCGCCGCAACTGGCCCTTCCTGCGCGACCGGCGTATCGACAGTTACGCTCCCATCACCAGCCGGATGCTTGACGGAAAATAAACGGACCCAAACGGCAAAATGAACAGACCATCCACGACCCGCTCCAGGTTTCTTCCAACCGCACGGGGATACCGCATGCCCGCCGAGTGGGAGGCGCATGAATCCACGTGGCTCGCGTGGCCGCATTTTTGCGACGACTGGCCGGGTAAGTTCGATCCGATCCCGTGGGTGTATGCCGAGATCATCCGCAACCTGGCGCGGCATGAGCGTGTGGACCTGATCGTCAATAGCGCTAGCTGGGAGAAACGTGCGCGCGCACTGTTAGAAAAAGCAGGCGCTCTCTCGGACAATGTCTGCTTTCACCGCTGGCGCACCGACCGCGTGTGGACGCGCGATTCTGGCTGTATCTTCCTGACGCCAGCCGCCGGTCATGTCGACTCCGGGCTGCTAGCTTTGCACTTTCAGTTCAATGCCTGGGCCAAGTATCCAAATTACAAGCGCGACGAACAAATCGGAGAGCGCATGGCGCAGGCCGCTGGCGCTCGCGTTGTCCAGCCCTTCAGTAAGAAACATCGCGTCGTGCTCGAAGGCGGATCGATCGACGTCAATGGCTGCGGCACTCTGATTACCACCGAGGAGTGCTTGCTTTCCACCATCCAGCAACGCAACCCGCCCATGGATCGCGGGGCTTATGAACAGCTCCTCGCCGACTATTTTGGCGCGCGGTCCGTCATTTGGCTGGATAGCGGCATCGCCGGCGACGATACGCACGGCCACGTCGACGACCTCACGCGCTTCGTCGCTCCTAATACTGTGGTAACGATGATCGAGCAAAATGAGCGGAGTGAAAACCATGCGGCCCTCCACGCGAACCTGGGCCGCCTGAAAAACGCCCGGACTGCCGACGGACGGAAACTCCAAATCGTCGAGATTCCCATGCCGCGTCCAGTCGTGTTCGAAGGCCGCAAGTTACCTGCCAGCTACGCGAATTTTTATATCGCGAATGGCGCCGTGCTGGTGCCGGTCTTCAACGATCCGAACGATCGCATCGCGCTCAACACTCTCGCCGAGATCTTCCCAACGCGCGAGATTGTACCGATCTATTGCGGCGATCTGATCTGGGGCTTCGGCGCGCTACACTGCATGACGCAGCAACAACCAGGAAGATGAGACTTTGAGCCGCGTAGTCAAATTCTTTACCACAGGGCACACGGAGGAACACAGGGAGTACAAAAACTGTTTTCTTTCCCCTGTGTCTCCCTGTGTGTCTCTGTGTCCCCTGTGGTTCAGGCTGTTTCGCGAGCTGCGAGTCAGCAGCTACCATCTTCATTTACACTTTTACTCGTGAACGCTGAGACTATCGCCGTTGGGTCTGAGTTGCTTACTCCCCATCGCCAGGACACGAACTCCCTCTACCTTACTGAAAAACTGAATGAACTGGGCGTCGAAGTGCGCTTCAAGGGCATTGTGGGCGACGACGCCGAAGGACTGACCGCGGCCGCCAAGCTCGCCATGCGGCGTTCCGACATCATTATTTTTACGGGCGGCCTCGGCCCCACGGAAGATGATTTGACGCGCGAAGCGGTGGCCGACGCGCTCGGTTTGAAACTGCAACGCGACCCCGAGCTCGTTGCGAAACTCGAAGAGCGGTTCGCCAAGCGGGGCATAAAGATGTCCGCCAACAATGCCAAGCAGGCCGACATCCTGACCAGCGCAACGGTCTTGCCGAATTCGCTCGGCACCGCGCCCGGCCAGTGGATTGCCGGAAAGTACGACGGTCAGGAACGAATCCTGATGCTGCTCCCCGGACCGCCTCACGAACTCAAGGTGCTGTTTGAAACCGAATGCTTCCCGCGACTGCGCACCCGGATTCCGCCCCAGCACATTGCCACTCGCATCCTCAAAATGGCGATGATCCCGGAATCGCAAGTGGATGCGCGCGTCGCGCCGATCTACGAAACTTATAACGACGTTGAGACCACGATCCTTGCGGGCCGAGGTGAAATTCAACTCCACCTTCGCTGCCGCAAGGATTCGCAAGCGGATGCCGACGCGCGCGTCGAGGAACTCGCCGAAAAAATCGAAGACGAACTGGGCGACGCCATCTTCTCGCGCAAAGGTGAAACCATCGAGCAGATCGTCAGCTATCTGCTGCAGATGCGTAGCATGACGCTCGCCGTGGCCGAATCTTGCACGGGCGGCCTGCTGGCCGAGCGCATCACTTCGCTCAGCGGCAGCTCGCGCTATTTTCTAGGTGGCGCCGTAGTCTACTCGAACGAATTGAAAACGCAATTTGCGAATGTTCCGAAGACACTGATCGACCGGCATGGAGCGGTCAGCCGCGAAGTGGCGGCGTCGATGGCCGAAGGCATCCGCAAGCGCTGCCTCGCGAGCTACGGAGTCGGAATCACCGGAGTCGCCGGTCCGAGCGGCGGCACCGAGCAGAAGCCCGTGGGCCTGGTGTATATCGCGCTCGCGGGAGAAGAAGGCACGCAGGTGGTCGAACGCAATTTCCCCGGCGACCGCAAGCGCATCCGCCAGTTCGCAAGTCAGCAGGCGCTGGAGATGATCCGTAGGGCGTTGTTGTAAGGCCCTGTTATTTTGAGATGCGAATATTCATCGGCATCGATCTCGACCCTGAAGTCCGCGCCCGCATCGAGCGCTTTCTCGCAGGCGTCGAGGGTTTTGTGCCCGATGCCCGCTGGGTGCGTCCAGAGTCGCTGCACATTACGTTGAAGTTCATTGGAGAGCAACCGTCAGCGCAGGTCGACGCCATCACCGAACGTCTGCGGCGGATGGAAGGCAGCGCGTTCGAAATTCAAGCTGGCGGATATGGATTCTTTCCGACCGCGAAAGCTCCACGCGTATTCTGGATCGGAATTCACGCGGGACCGCAACTGGCAGAACTGGCCGAGAGTATCGACATTGCGGCGGCCGAACTCGGTGTTCCACGCGAAGACCGTCCTTACAGTCCGCATCTGACTTTGGCGCGTGCCCGCGCCGGGAGAACTTCGGACTCGCCGAAATGGCGCAAGGGCGACGGCCCCAACACTACGTTTGCCGTGCTTGAAAAGCGGCTTGCCGCGATGGGCGAGCTTGATTTCGGCACAATGACGGCCCACGAGTTTATTCTCTATCAGAGCCAGCTTTCACCAAAGGGATCGAAGTACACGAAGCTGCAACGGTTCGCGCTCAATCATAGTTAGTGGAGCGACGGGCGTCTCGCCCGTCCTGCAGGATAGCGGCCGGACGGGGGCGTCCGGCTCTCCACCTGCAAGTTTGGAGAGACAGCAACGAGCATGTATCCCTACCTCATCACCGCCGCGGTTAGCTACCTCCTCGGGTCCATCCCGTTTGGCTACCTGGTGGTGCGGATTTTCACGGGTGAGGATGTGCGCGCCATTGGCAGCGGCAACATTGGCGCAACGAATGTCGCCCGCAGGTCGCCCGCACTCGGGGTTGTGACTCTGCTTCTCGACGCCGCCAAGGGTTTGGCGGCGGTTCTCGTGGCGCGGGTGCTATTCAGCGGACCGCATCAGCAACTCATCATGACCACGGCGGCATTCTTCGCCGTGCTCGGCCACTTGTTCCCCGTCTGGCTCAAGTTTCGTGGCGGCAAGGGTGTCGCCACCAGTCTTGGAGCTTTTATATTCCTCACCCCGAAATCCATTTTGTGCATGGTGGTCCTGTTCCTGGTCATCGCCGTCGCCTTCCGTTACGTCTCTCTTGGCTCCGTCGTCGTGGCGGCTGCTTTTCCGCTGTTAGCGTGGGCCCTCCGTGAATATGTGGACTCGCGTCAACTCATCTTCATTGCTCTGGTTTCGGCGCTTGTCATCTGGAGACATCGCCAAAACATCGGACGTCTCGCCTCGGGAACGGAATCGAAATTAGGGAGTAAGTCAGGCGGTAAGCCAGCCGCAAAGTTAAAATCAAGGGTAGCAACCGAGTTAACAGCAATGCCCGGAACGTCAGGAGCAACCCGAGGATGAGCCGCGTTGCCGTCATCGGCGCAGGCGCCTGGGGCACGGCGCTCGCTACTGTCCTGGGACGTAGCGGGACACACCATGCCCGGGACGGCGTCCGGCACAATGTCCGGCTCTGGGCTAACGAACCGGAAGTTACCAAGAGCATTGCAAGCAACCGGATCAACGAACGCTTTCTGCCCGGGTTCGTCCTGCCGGAATCGATTACAGCGACCAATGACCTGAACCAGGCGCTTGAAGATGCGGAGATCGTCGTCAGTGTTATGCCCTCGCAGCACTGCCGGGCTCTGTTCGAGCGCATGGCGCCGGCCCTCCGCCCGGAGACGATTTTCGTAAGCTGCACCAAGGGACTCGAAGATGGGACCCTGTTGCGGATGACGGAAGTGATTGGCGATGTCTTGCAAAGCAAGTTCACTCCTCGCATCGCGGCGCTCAGCGGACCTTCGTTCGCCAAGGAAGTCGCGCGCGGCGATCCGACCGCGGTGACTGTGGCATCCGTCGACCGAGAAGTGACTCGCGCGGTGCAGCAAGCGTTCAACGATTCCCGCTTTCGCGTCTATACCAACGACGACGTGATCGGGGTAGAGTTAGGCGGCGCGTTGAAGAACATTATCGCCATTGCCGCCGGCATCTGCGATGGGCTCGGCCTCGGACACAACTCGGTGGCGGCTCTGATCACGCGGGGTCTCGCCGAAATGGCGCGCCTGGTGGTGGCCTGCGGCGGCCGCCTCGATACCATGGCCGGACTCGCCGGCCTGGGTGATCTGGTCCTGACCTGTACCGGAGATCTATCGCGCAACCGCACCGTTGGAGTTGAACTAGGCAAGCGCCGCGAGCTGCCCGCCATCATTGCCGGAATGCGCGGGGCGGTCGCGGAAGGGGTTTTCACCACGAAAGCTGCGGTCGGTTTAGCGCGCAAGAAGAACGTCGAGATGCCGATCACCGAACAGATGTTTGCCATTCTCGAAAACGGGAAGTCGCCGCAACAGGCCATCGAAGAACTAATGACCCGGGCGGCGAGATCCGAAATTTAGCGCAGCGGTTGCAAATTTTTGCAGCTTTCTCGATTTCCCAAGGCACTGGCGGCCGGCACGATCAACAACACAAACGTGACCCTCTACCAGTACAGCACCGGAACCTACCTGACTCCGACGGTGTCGCTGGTCGGCACTCAGGTGATCAACATCGCTCCCACGAGCAACCTGGTGGCAAACTCGCAATACGAGGTGCACATCAGCCCCAATAGTCTCGTGACCAACACCAGCGGCTTTCCCGTGCAGTCTTACGCCTATAACTTCACCGCTGGGACAGCGGTCGACAATGCCGCGCCCACCATCTCGTCGGTCGCTCCTCCGGACACGTCCGCCAACATCGGGACCAACGCCGGCGTCAGCGTGAACTTCAACAAGGCCATCAATCCGGTGTCGGTCACCGGCAGTTCGATCCAGTTGAGTGGCGGCTCGGTCACTGAGGTGCCGTCGAGCATTAGCTTCTCGAGCGATTACACCCGCACCATGATTATTCCGCAGGCTCCACTGCCCTCCAGCACGACGATGACGATCGCCATCAGCGGCGTCACCAGCGAAGCCGGGGGTGGCCGTCGCCAACAAGACCACACATTTCAACACCATGGCAGGCCCCGATTTCAGGCCACCCTCTGTCGTCCATAGCAGCGCCGACAACGGCCAGGTGGTAGGCACCAATGCTGCCTTCGCCATGCAGTTCGACAAGCCGATGGATCAAGGCTCCGTCAATCCAGCGGGTACACAGTACGTGTACCTCTATGACTACACCTTAGGCGGCTATGTGGCTTTCACCGTCAGCTTCAGTGCGGACCTAACCACGGTCATCCTGACTCCAACGGCAAACCTGGGGGCCAGCCATCAGTTCCAGATGTGCAGCTACTACATGACGGACCTCTCTGGGAACGCGCAGAATAACTTCTGCATCGGCTTCTACACCGGAACCGGAACCGATACCACGGGGCCGGCGGTGCAGCTAGTGAGTCCTCCGAGCGGCTCCACGGGAGTGGGCATCAACGCGCCCGTGCAAATCATGTTCAACGAACTCATCTCCGGCGCATCCATCGGAGGCGTGACGTTGAAACAGGGCAGTTCGGTCATTCCAACCACCGCCACGCTGTACGACGGCGACCGGGGCATCCAATTGCGCCCCATGGCGCCGCTGGCCACCGGCACGGTGTACACAATCAACGTAACGGGAGTGAAGGACATTACCGGCAACAATCAGTCCGCCTTCCCGTCAAAGTCGTTTACCACGGGAACGGGTACTGATCTGGTCACGCCCACGGTGGTTTCGACATACCCCACGTATGGACTGACGAATGTTCCCGTGAACGCCGTGCTCCAGGCCGTGTTTAGCAAGGCTATGGGTCCGGCGTCGTTCGACGCGAACACCAGCTTCACGCTGCGCGATGCTTCGAACAACGCAGTGCCCGCGACCATTACCTTCTCCGCGGACTTCAAGACAGTCACGCTGCAACCCAACTCGAACCTGACCGGAGGCGGCACGCAGTACTACTTTGAGATCGGCTACCAGGCGTACTTGTACGATATCGGTGGGAACCAGTTGAGCTACAGCTACATCCCGTTCACCACCCAATGAGGCGGCACGGGGGACGTACGCAAGCTACTACCATCTGCAAACGAGAGCGAGTCCCGAGACCGACAGGTCCCGGAACTCGCATCCTTGTGTGGTGAAGGAGCTCTGCCCCGTTCTGGCGAAGTTGCAGGTGCGGGTGGAAATTCCCCTGTTTCGGAAAAATAAAAATCAGCCTCACGCGCGCCCCGAGCGAGAAGCGGTGGCAGCAACGATTGGAATGAAGTGGTGCCCGGAGACGGAATCGAACCGTCACGTCCTGTTACGGACCCGGGATTTTAAGTCCCGTGCGTCTGCCAGTTTCGCCATCCGGGCGGGCGGTTAGCCATTGAAGAGAATATATCAGTTGACCGCGACAAGGCCGGGGTCCGCGCCAATGAGTTGAATGCGGCGGGATTCGTCGGAAAGTTGCTCAAGATGGCGGTTTTCGTTCGAGAGCTGCGCGGTCCCATCCCGCAAGATTCGCCCCGGCTTCATAAGTGCTCTGCGCGAACTCCAGTATTTCGTCCCGTGGAGACGTCGAGCGGCGCACATCCTCATACATCAGCAAGAACTCATGTAGCTTGCTCGGATACAACACACCCGGCGGCCGAACCGGTTGCTCGCCACATCCCTCCGGTTCAGGAGCCGTGTAAGCGTAAAACGCCGGTCCCGGCACGTCTCCGCCACCCGGCCACCAGCCGACGCTGCTGCATTCGTGCGAGTAGGCTTCTGATGTGATAATGCCCTTTCGCGGAGGAGCGCGTCGTCCGCTGAAGCGCGTGCAACACAAATCGAAGCTGCCCCAAAAAAAGTGGACCGGGCTCACCTTGCCAATGAACCGCGCGCGAAACTCTTGCAGCACAATCTCGGCTGACACCAGAATACGCCAGAGACGATTGGCATACTCCGGGTCATACGATCCGTGAGTGTCATCCTGATCCAGAGGAATCGGGTTGGGAACTTCCTGCGGCTTCGGGTTAATTTGAATGTCGATGCCAGCCCCCCGCAACAACGAAAGCAGCTCTCGATAAAAGGCTGCAACCGATTTCGGCGAAAGCGTCAACGCATACTCACCGTCGGATATGCCAGCAGAAGGCATGTGTAGTGACGGGGCTCTGCCCCGTGCCGTCCGCAGCTCCAGTCGATGGTGAACAAAATCGAACTGAATTTCAAACGTGCCTCCATGGTATGGAATTGGTGAGGTCGTTAAACCTCGCGTATTCACATAGAGCGCGGTATTCCACCAATGGTTCACCAGCGGGGTGAGCCCCAAGCGGATTTTGCCGACGATCTGGCTCCACATGTGCAGCGTCCGATAGGTGGCTTCCCATTCGTCCAGAGGCAAGGCAGGCCAGTCTTGCTCGACTCTATTCATACCAAGAAGGCTCCTGAAGACAGTCTTGTGCTTGTCGGCGCCGATACTCTCTTCTGATTATGCGCCTGGAAACATTCTGTTGTCCGAAGCAATGCTTTTCAGGCTGAAGAACATCGCTTACAACTTTTCGGCAGCTTCGGGGTTCAATAACATGCAGGAGTCACTTGTCTGGAGGAGACCTTGAAAGTATCGGGGAAAGTATCGGGAAGAGTATCTCGAAAAGCATCGCGCTTATTTCGTGCGGCAATCGGTTCCGGGTCGGCGAGAGCCGGTCTTTTATTCTTTGTGGTTGGCGCAGCAGCATTGGCTAGCGCCCAGCGCGGCACCATGAGCCCGTACCAGGGCGAATCGGACGGTGTCACCGCCGGCGGGAAATGGCTGGAGTTCCACTCCACCGACAAAATGACGGGCGCGAACGATGTGCGCTTTGAGCTTCAGTCGGATAATTATTTTCGCGAAGACCCGGACTACAGACCGAGAGTGGTTCTGTTTTGCAGTAACGGCAAACTCAAGCTGGCGGACTTCAACCCCGGAGTCAGACTGCCTCGGCCGAACCGCCCCGGCTTCTGGGGACAGCCCCAGTTGGAAGTGATGGTCCGCATTGACGACTCCCACTACTTCAAGGGCTGGAACTGGATGCGCGGCCATTTTCTCTCCATGGACAAAGGCACCGTTCGGGGTCTGATCGGCGCCCAGGTTTTCAAGGTGGAACTCCCAACGCGGAGCGGCCGGCAGATCGCGGAGTTTTCTCCCGGCGGCCTGAATCTGGATCGAGTCAGACAGGCGTGCGATCTGACGCCAAAGAAGCCAAGCAAGGACTAACGGTCGACTTCGTAAATCGTACCAATGGAGAGCCGGGCGTCCCCGCCCGGCGACCCAAAACTCGAGGGGCAAGGCGCCCGTTCCTCCACCCTAAGTTGATCACTCCTCCTACTGCATCCCCCGCCCTTCCGGCGAATCCAATAATGATATCGTGGGAGGCGCATGAAGATTGGCATAACTTGTTATCCAACCTACGGCGGCAGCGGCGTTGTCGCCACTGAGCTGGGCCTTGAACTCGCTCGCCGGGGCCACGAGATTCATTTCATCTCCTATTCGCAGCCCATTCGCCTGACCGGGCCGGAACCCAACATTCATTATCATGAGGTCGAGGTTACGCGATACCCGCTGTTTGAATATCCTCCGTATGACCTGGCCCTGGCAACGCGCATGGCGGAGGTCTCGCAGCTCTACGAACTCGATCTGCTGCACGTCCACTACGCGATCCCGCACTCGGTAAGCGCGATGCTGGCGAAGCAAATGCTCGCGGCAACTCCGCCCCGCAAGAATTTGCCGTTTGTCACCACCCTGCACGGCACGGACATCACTCTGGTCGGGCTCGACCGATCCTATCTTCCGATTACGCGTTTTTCCATCGAGCAGAGTGACGGCGTGACCGCAATCTCGCAGTATTTGCGCAACCGCACCATCAGCATTTTCGACATCAAGAACCACATCGAAGTCATCCCTAACTTCGTAAACTGCGACGAGTATCTCCGCAAGCCGGAATGGCTGGAAACACGCTCCGAATATGTCTCCAATGACGAGCGGCTGCTCGTGCACCTTTCCAACTTCCGCCCAGTGAAACGCGTTCTCGATGTGATCGAGATCTTCGATCGTGTCCACAAGAAAGTCCCCTCCAAGCTCTTGCTGATTGGCGACGGGCCGGATCGTTCCCAGGCAGAGTGGCTGGCGGTACAAAAAGGTATCCACGAGCACGTTCTGTTTCTTGGGAAACAGGATCAGATTCGCGAAAAACTGGCCATCTCAGACGTGATGTTGATGCCCAGCGAACTGGAATCATTCGGACTCGCGGCACTGGAAGGAATGGCCTGTGAAGTTGTTCCGATCACCACCCGCACCGGCGGAGTGCCCGAAGTGATCGAGCACGGGGTAAACGGATTTATGGCCGACGTCGGCGACGTGGAAACCATGGCGGGTTACGCCATCGATCTACTGAGCAACGAATCGGCCCTGCGGGCTATGGGAAAACGCGCGCGAGCCGGCGCCAAGGAAAAATACTGTTCCAGCAAAATTATTCCGCTTTACGAAGACTTTTACCGAAAGGTGCTGGAGCAATCGCGGAGGTCGTCATAAGCTCTTCCGGATTCGGTAGAATAGGCAGCCGCAGCCGGATCAACGTGCCGCCCCCTTCGCGGTTCTCGATCATCATCTTGGCCGTATCTTCGTAGAGCACTTTCAGGCGTTCCGCGACATTGGCCATGCCGATGCCGATCCCCCCAAAACCATCAGGGCGCTCGAGCAATTGCGCCGCCCCCATCCCTACGCCGTCATCCTCCACCTCGACCACCAGCCGAGACTTAATCACGCGGCTGCGCAGCGTAATGCTGCCGCCCTCGACCTTAGGAGCAAGTCCATGCTTGATGCAGTTTTCGACCAGCGGCTGCAGCAACATGCTCGGCACCATGGCTTCGAGAGACGCCGGGTCGAGATCCTTGATGACCTTGAGCTTGTCCCGCCCAAAACGCACGACTTCAATGTCCAGATAATTATCGATGAATTCCACTTCC
>Ga0209647_1000797_pt1 | contig 28717 bp, 30 predicted proteins | sample GraSoi_2013_60cm_FD_185827 | JGI IMG/M metagenome (GOLD analysis project Ga0209647, IMG submission 185827) | Grasslands soil microbial communities from the Angelo Coastal Reserve, California, USA - Sample 9_17_2013_60cm (SPAdes) (version 2) | ecosystem: Environmental > Terrestrial > Soil >... | reverse complement strand
GATGATCACGACTACAAAATCAATGGTGTCATACTGACCAAAACGAGCGCGGGCAAACCGGACGTGCTCCTGGATCGCTTTGAGCAGGCCCAGGTGGTTCAGAACCTGAGCGAAAGCCGCCACTTCCTCAAACCACGACGGAGTAGAAGGTACTGACTGGGCAGAGGTCTGGATGGTCACCGAAGAATCAGCGATACTGCTCATCGGGTCTCCTTCTCAAGAAAATTTCGAGCCTCTTCTCTCAGAGCAGAACGTGGGCGACCTCTGCGGCCAAGCTTTGACTAACCATAGAGGTCGCCCACGCGGCTCGAGTATGTGGGTGGTCTGCTACTTCAGAAAGTACACACTGACTTCCCTGGCAACCTCTCGCGGGGCCTGTTTGTCAATCCCAAAGTGGTTGAGGCGGGGAAATTCCTTCGTTTCCGAATGTGGGAGAACGGTTGCAAGCCGCTCCATCGCCAGATCAACCCAGCTACTATGGGTTCTTCCTCCGTACATGAGCAAAACATCCGCCGTGATTTCTCGGTAGTTTTCGTAGCTACTGTCAAGCCGGGCCAGCTCCCGATGTTCGCGCAGATTTTCCGGGAGCAAGCCTAACATCAGCTTGCGATCCTGAGCGCTAAGGAAAAGCGGAAGCAGCAGCTTCATGAGCCAATGGGGGGTGGTGCGAGCACGATCAGGGCCAGTGCCCAGTGAGTACTCGATAAAGGCATCGAGATATTTCTTCTCGGCGAGCTTCTTCTCGTAGCCAGGCATCCAGTCCATCGAGATAGACCCATCAATCGAGACGCCAGGTTCGTAGACGGCTACTTTGGTGAACGCCGGGTTGTTACGGGCCACCTCCAGGGCTACGAGTCCCCCGAAGCTGTGACCAACGAGCAAGGAGGCGCCGGTCTTTTGCTGCAAGGCAAGAACGTCCTCGCGCTCTTTCGCCATGCTGTAATCATCGCCCTGTGGGCTGCTCTCGCCACGCCCGCGTCGCTCGATGATATGGACCGTAAAATGCTCAGCCAAAGCGTGTGCGAAGGCGGCGTAGTTGGCAGCGATGTAGAGTGCGCCGGGAATAACAAGAACCGATGGCCCACTTCCCATACTGAGATAGCTAATCTTCGCCCCATCTTGGGAGAGCACGGCGTGGGTGGTGTCTGTGGTTGTACTCATCTGACTTGTGGTCATCATTTCTCCTTCTTCATTTTGGCAATCAGAGCCTGGTGCAATCGTTCGGTGAGTTCACGGTAGTGTTGGGCATCAATGTCGGCGATGACCATCAGCTGGTCAAAGTGCGAGTCCAGCAGTTTTCTCCCTTGTGCCACCACTTCGTTTCCTTTCGGCGTGATGGCCACGAGACGCTTGCGACCATGCTCTGGACTCTTTGTCGTCTGGATATAGCCGTCCTTGGCAAGTTCGACAAGCATCGTACTGACGGCTGGATCGCTATATCCCAGGGCGATTGCCAGCTCATGTTGGGTGACCGTGCCGCAATGGTGCAGGACGGTCAGGAAGAGAAAACGCCTGTAGGAGATGCCTACATGTGTCTGCAGCAGTTGATCGGCTGCGCGGTCTATTTCGAACATGAGTTTGCCTAAGAGATAGGCAAGAGGAGTGTCCATTACAGTATGAACCCCTTAATATTAGGACGTTAATATTAATATATTAACACATGGAAAGAAAGTGTGCAACCCTTTTTGGGGAAGTGTCATCTCAAGAAAAAGTATCGATATCTATCGGTATGCTTTGACCGGCTGGGGAGAGGAATGGGGAACTATTGGAGTGATCTGGCCTTGTGTCAATGGCATAGTTTCTGCTATGAGCGTTCGCAAAGGTGGTTGGAACCTTGAAAATGGAGTTTCATCAACCTCGTTGCGCAACCCGTGGGTCCGGCAAAGAGCGCGATATCATCCAGGTTCACTCCTGCTCGTTTCAAGATGGTACAGCGCTGGTGACGCAGCGTATGAGGCGTCAGTGCTGGAAGCCCCACTTTTTCCCGCACCCGTTCTATGATTTCATCAAAAGCGCCAACGGCGAGCGGGCGGCCTGGGTTACGCGTGGACTCCGACAAAAAAATCGTTCCAAGATCCTCGCCCTCATAGGCAGCAATGAGGGAGCGACGATCCCCTTCCAGATAGCAACGTACCAGGTGCAAAACGCAGGCAGAGACGGGAACATATCGCATTCGTCCACCCTTAGGGCTCATCCGCAAATAACTTCCTGTTCTAGAGGAAACCCCGCCACGACCTTGGGGGTCTCCCGCGAAGTTAATGAAGCTTGCTTGATCGCTTGCGAGGAAATGAGCCATGTGGGCATCTCTTGTCATCCGAATCAGGTGTTGCTCTCCTTTCCTCATGCCTGAAGAAGAACGGACATCCTTTCCCTATGCGTCCACTTCGCACTGCCACGCGGGAAGAAAACCAAGCCCCGACGTGTGCCATGTTCATCGGCGGCGGCACGGCTCCGAGTGATACCATGGCAGATGGGGGTATTGCCGTGGTGGACGGTGTCCTGTAACGGTGCTGCGTATTTGATTACAGAGCCCTGTATGGGAAACCCTGATTGTTGGCACTGAGAACAGATGGAGGGGTCTCGATGAAACGTCTGCTTCTGGTCGCCCTGGGAATGGCCTTGCTCCTGGCGCTCGCCGCCGCACTGCCCGCGGCGGCGTATGGCGGAGTATCCAGTGCGACCATGTCCTGCACGGATAACACCTCGACGATGACCAGAACCGTCATCGTCACGATCACCTGGCATGCAGTTCAGGACGGGGGGGTCGCTGAGGCGGATGCCCAGGCGTGGGGGGGAAGTCCCACAGTCCTTCGAGGTTCGGACACCGTATCGGTCTCCCCGCCGGAGGCCAAGGGTACCGTGTCGATGACGTTCTCCTTCAACGACACGACGCCGTTCGGCACCGTGCAATGGCAGCTCTACAACTCCGGCCACATCGCACCAGTCCAGGCCGGCCAGCTCGATGCGGCCAATTTCCCCGGCTGCCCGTACCCGTAGCGCGACGGTCACCCCGGGCGTGACCAGCGTGCGGCCAGCCGGTGAACTCGGCGCCGCCCTCCGAGCGGCAGGCGGCGGGTTGTAGCAGAAGCCGTCTTTCGGACTCCTGGTGTGACAGCCTCAAGTGGACACATGGGTCAACCATGTGGCGGGGTTTCGTTCTAAAGTGAGGGAGTGTCTTGAGGTTTGATGATGTAGTTCCACTCGCCGTGAAAGGGATCGCGGACGATATTGAGGGCCTTGAGTTGGGCGTCGGTGACGATGATGCCTGTCGGATACGTCTGGCTGTCCTTGATGGCTGTGACGTGCAATCCTTCTGCGGTGGTCGTCTGAGAGATCAATTCAATAACGGTTTCCAGAGAGGTGAGTGGTTTGGCACGCCAATTGATGGAAATGAAGGAAAAGAGGCGGTGTTCGATCTTGTTCCACGGGGCACGGTAGCGGGAGGATAATGGGCGACCGTGATCGTGAGCTGTTCTTCATTGGCCAGCGTCTGCAGGGCCTTCTTCCACAGCTTGTTGCGCACCCCATTGCTGCCTCCCCCATCAGCCGTGATCAGCAGTTCGTGAGCCGCCGGATACAGCTTTTTGCCGCAGTGCTTCCACCACCTTCTGATGCTCTCCACCGCAAACTCCGCCGTCTCATGATCGATCCCGACGTTCACGAAGCCCTGATTATGCACGAGATCGTAGACCCCGTAAGGGATGGCTTTGCCATCGGCGAGCGCAGCGGTAATCGTAGACGTTCACCCGCGTCTCTTGCCCTTTGGGCTGCCATTCGCGCCCCTGGTTCTTAAACCTTCCCAGCAGTTCTTTCTTCTTACAGTCGACCGAGATCGCTGGCGCTTGTTTCTGCTCGAACTGCTTACACAGAGCATTGATGTGCCCAAACTGCTGATCGCGGTCGGCGTGGGAAGCGCCTTCCATCGTTTTCTTGTTGACCTTGAGGGAATAGCCCTGCGCGTGGAGCAACTCGGCCAGAGCCGTCTTCTTGATGCGATGCCCCTGCTGCGAGAGCGCCTTGACCAGGTGCGCCAGGGAGTGCGTCGTCCATTTGACCAGGCTCATCGGATCCCCTTTGGGCTCCAGCAACTCTTCCAGATCCCTTTGCAAAGTCGAATCCGTCTCCGTCGCCTTCTTCCTCCCACCCCCTGCTTGGCGAATCCTCCCCTCTGCCCTTGCTCGCTCTCCCTTCAGTTCTTTGACCCCTCGCTGTACCGTTTTCCAGTCCGCTCCCGACCGCGCGGCTACCTGGCTGATGCCTCCAGAGCCGATCTTGAGCGCTTCTGTTCCCAGATACAAGCGCCATTGCTGTTCATTCAATTCTTTGTGCAGGAGCTCATACTGTTGTTGTGTCGTCATTCCTTGATTATACCTGGTTTCCCGCGAATATGGAAGTTATTTGCGGATGAGCCCTTAGTAATTTCTGGTCTGATGGTGACAAGACCACGAGCCCAGTCGATGTCATCGACCCGCAAGGACATGAGTTCCTCTCGTCTCAATGCAGCATCGTAGGCAAGCAGGATCATAGCCTTGGTCCGGGCGTCCTCGTTCAGGATGACGTGTTGTACAAAACACTCCCACGCCTCATCAGACGGTACCCAGGGTAAGCGCTTGTACCTGCGCACTGGCCCCTGCGTTGGATGTCGGCCATCTCTCCCGTTGCTTCCTCGGGTAATCGGATTGATGGGATCAGCGCGCAACCGTTTGTGGAGGAGGAAATCGTAAAAGAGCCGACACGCGACAATGCGTTGAGCAATGGTGTTATCCGAAAGCTTGCGGCCTGTCAGGTAACGGACCTTGGTATCATCCTCGATCATTCCCCCTCTGCCTCGTCTCTTGGGTCCTCGTCGCTTGAGGCTGGCGATGTAACCGTCTAAGTCAGCTTCCTCGGCTTCAAGGACCCGCGAAGAATCTCTGGTGGTGAAGTATGCGAGGAGGTCCTCGACGGCGCGTGCGTACGCATCGACAGTTTTGGGGCGCTTGTCTTTGAGAACAAGTCGTTCTATGAAGGCGCGAGCAGCAGTATTTTTGGCAACGAGTGGGTAATGCTCCCATCTCACCTCTGGTGTATCCATCCTTCCCGCCTTTCTGGTGTATGCTGGACAGCTCTTCACACCGCACGGTATCACGGTTCCCCGTACTGGGCAACAACAAGAAACATCTGGCCAGGAGAAACGTCTCGTCAGCATCCGAAAGAGGTTATGGACTTATCTAGACGATCATCCTAGCTAATATCTAGGCTCTTGCGTTCTGGGTACAAGATGTAGATGTAGCAAAAAACAAACTGCATATTTGTGATCGGGGACTGCTTGAGAATGGAGCAGAGATCAAAACAGTCCACGCCCCTCGTTCTATCGATGTCTCGGCAGATCTCATTAATGAAATCATCGCCTACGTTGGAATTGTCCATACAGCGGAAGTGCAAACGAATCATCTGTTCCTCAAACGTCAAGGAGCGCAAGCCGGCCAGGCGCTGACGTATGCAGACGTGGATTCACTCTTTCGACGACTCCGATCTCAGACCGGCATTGCGGTCACTCCGCATGTTCTTCGCCACACGATGCTCACCGCTCTGGCAGAACAAGGGTGGGCACCAGAGTTGCTTCAAGTACGCGCAGGGCACGCCTCATTCCAACAAACCTATCAAACCTACGTCCATCCCTCACAAGAAGCGTTGCGAACCGCCTGGGAGCAGGCACAAGCGCAGGTTTGCCTTCCAACTCCTTCGGAAGGACGACCATGATCATGGAACACTTTCCTCTCTCATTGGTAGAAGGAACTGCTGCGCTCAAGCCAGCCAACCATCTCGAAACGGAGTTTGTTAAAGACCGTTGGGATGCACGAAATATTCCTGGACTCCGGTATGGACCGCATGGCACGCAGTACTACATCAATTTTCTCCCCGTCCCTGCTCTCTTTCGCCCACTTGCCAAGAGTTACGCTCGATTCAAGTTTGCCGAGGGGAGAGCAGCATCAACGCTCATACGCAGTGTCTATTGTGTAGGAAATTTCTTGACGTTCTTTCTCCAATGCTATCCTCAAAGCATGACGCTTCAAGCACTTTCCGTTCAGGATATTAACGCATTCATTGGAGTCCTCAAGGCAGAGACGGAAGCGCGAAAGTTGAGGGATGCGTACCAGCACCTTCACCATCACATCCTCTATCTAGAAGATTTTCTCTCCTATCTCGAGCGTAGCCGGCACCCTTTGCAACCTTCTGAACCCACGACTCGTCTCATCTGGTCCTATCATTACCCGAAGAGAGATCGTCCTCGGTCTGGAAAAGTGAAATATATTCCTCAGTTCGTGCTTCGCCAACTGGACACGTATCTGCAACAATTGCCATCAGGTTACATTCCCATTGTTATCCTGCTGAGAGCGAGTGGCTGGCGCATTTCAGATATTTTGTATTTGAAACGGGATACTTGTCTGAAACAGCAGGAGGGCAAGTTCTGGCTCATTGGTGACATTCAGAAAACTCGAACGCTTGGACACCAGATTCCTGTGACAAAGGAGGTTGCCGCTGTGCTTCTGGCCCAGATTGCTTGGGTGAAGCAACACTACACGACGGAGGAAAATCCGAAAGGATGGCTGTTCCCGGCGTCAAAACGGATGCAGACGAGTCAACGCTTTGCGAGAGGGAATCCTCTGGGAGAGAGAGGAGTGAGCATGGCTCTCAATCACCTGGCAAAAAAGTATCAGATCCAGGACGAAAAGGGAGAGATCTTTCATTTTGGCCTCCACGCTTTCAGGCATACCAAAGGCGTGGAATTGCTGAACAATGGCATGAGTCTGATCATGGTCCAGCAGTGGATGGCTCATGCTTCTCCCGAAATGACCCTGATCTACGCGAAGATCCTGGATGAAACGATGTATACCCAATGGGAAAAAGCGGTGCAGCAGGGCATTGTCCAGTTCAACGAAGGCAAACCAGAGTACGTTCCTGGCAAAAAGATGCTCACCGTCATCAATGAAGCTCAGGGATTTGATCCAGCTCGTGTCCGCGATTACCGTGCCAACACCAAATTGCCCGTGGGCAATTGCGTCAAATCGCCGAAACTCCTCTGCAAATTTACCGAATTGCCTTGTTTCCATTGTCCGGCGTATGTGCTGACTCCAGAGGATCTTCCTGCATTAGAGATCTACGAACAGCAACTGCTTGAGCGGGTTGAGATTGGCAAACAAGCCAACAATACCTACTGGATCGAAATCAATCAGAAAAATCTGGAAGAGCGGGTCCGACCGGCTATGGCACTGCTCAAGCAAGGACAAATCGTCGCAAAAAGCACGAAGAACGAGCGTGAGTACACGCTGGAGGAATGGGAGCAGCAGCAACACAACGCGAAGGCGGGAGAGCCATGAGTGAGAACACCTGGATGCGCGACACAAGCGGCCTGGCTGCTCATGCGCAGAGCCGGAAAGAACACAAGCGCAACGCCGTAGAAAACACCTTGACCGCGCTCTTGCGGGAACAGAAACTGATTAATTTCAACACGGTGGCAAAGGCCGCCGCAGTGAGCAAAGCGTATCTCTACAGTCAGGCTGACCTCCGAGAGCGGATTGAAGCCCTCCGACAACAAAGCCTTGAACAGATGGTTCGAGAGCGTGCTGCTTCTCCCTTGGCAAGGGAGAAAACCGATGCCAGCCGTGACCTGGTGATCTTGGCGAAAGATCGTCGCATCAAGGCGTTAGAAGAGGAAAATCGCGCCCTCAAAAAACAACTGCAAGCCGCTTTAGGGAAGACATATGACCAACTTTAACAGGAACATTTCCTGTTCCGAGGAGTTTTTGAAAAGAGGGCATGCAACAGAAAAAAGCATTTTTTCGCCTATTTTTTTCAGGCATTCGCTCTGAGACAGCCTGGGAAGCTTGAGCACACGTCTTTCGTTAGCATTCAAATAAACACGCAGAAAAACGTCTTTGCGCCTGTTTTTCGCTATCCACCACAACACATGAGGGTCCCAACCTGGTTCCCTGCCAAAATCCCCGGTAAGGAGAAGGCAAGGAACCAGGTTGGGACCCTCATGACGCGATGTGCAGAGTTCATGCAGTTCGTCGGTGTGATCCGTCGAGCCTCTTGGGATGCGCGTGCGCACCCCTGTCAGACACGAACTTCTTGCCTGCCCACAGCCCTCAGATAGGCCTCTTCCAGGCTGGGGGCAATGACGACGGCAGCCTCATGCGTCCCTGCGGCGCGGCACGAAGACGGCCAGGCCGAGAGCGAGCGCTGTGTAGCCGCAGAGCACGGCGAAGCCGGCCCACGGCGCCAGCGGGTAGTACCCGACCTGTGGCGTGTAGAGGCCGATCACCTGCGGGTACTCCGGAATGCTCTGCTGGATCGCAAACCCAGCGTCTGGCGTGAGCCGCAGCAACCACTGGGACACGGCCTCGGGCGCGAGGTTGGCGAAAGCGAGGATGAAGGGGAAGACAGTGAGCGCAATGCCGGCGGTCACGGCCACGACGCGACTCCGGAACAGGGCGCCGAGGGCGAGGGCGAAGACGGCAGCGACCCCGACGAGCGCCGCAGTACCGAACATAACGCGCAGCTCGGTGAAAGGGCCCACCGGCAGGACGATACCGCCGTTCGAGAGCATGATGTGCTTGCCAAGCTGGACCGCGACGACGGCGGCCACCAACTGGGTAGTGAAAGTGACCAGACCCATCACGATAGCCTTCGCGGCCAACACCCGCCCTCGTTTGCGACCATCCGGGTCTTCGGCGGTGACGAAAAGCACCGCCACAACGATCACCACTATCAGCCCGGCCACCGCGCCGATGAGGCTGCTCTCGATGGTCCAGCCCTGGGCCCCAAGCGGCGCGATGTCGCCGGACCCGGTCACCGTAAACGTGCTGCCGGACTTGTCGAGCCCACCAGGATGATGGGGCGTCCCATCGGGATTTCTGGTGACTCCTACATCGTCGCGGCTCCATGTGCTGCGGGGCGCCTCGCCTTGCAGGCTGATGTAGTCGAAGACGGCGGTGGCCTGGGTGAAGCGGCAGCTTCCTTCACTTACCGTCAGGTCGCACGGTGAGGTGACGAAGAGTCCGACCTGCACCGTGGCCGGCAGCCCGGCCAGGTAAGCCGTGCCGACCGTGGTCCACTGCGCGCCGTCGGTCGACTCGTAACCGGTGAGCGTGTCACCAGAGCGGGTCAGCCGGAGCCAGCGCGGGGATTCCGCAGAGACGCCGCCTGGGCTGCCGGCTGTGTCCCCGATGAAGTTGTACTGCATCCGCACCCCGTGGCTGCCGGTGAGCATCACGGCCGCGTAGGCCGATCCCTGTTTGGTGCTCTCTTTGATCATGACCCCGGCCTTCGCCCACGGCACGACGCCTCTGACAATTTGGTCGTGGTTGGGCGGGGGGTAGGTGATCAGGCCGGTCAACGAGGTGACGCGCACCGTAATGCTGCCATCCCCGGCAAGCGGTTGGTGCACGAAGTAGAGCTTGTCAGTCACCGCTTCGCCGTCCGGCCCCACCGGAACAGAGGGGCAGACAGTGCTCGGACCCCCGCAAGTACTGTGCCTCCCCACCACGAGCCCCAATAGCATCGTCATCAACGCCGCGACCACTATTGCGATCAAAAAGCCGCGGACTGTACGGAAATTGGTCCACTCCGCACACAGCAATTGCGCGAAGCCGTCGCGCCAGATTCTCTTTGGTTCCATCATTTTCCCTTCGCATCATGAGGTATCTCCCAGATTTTGAGCAGCCTCGCCTCTTGGAATAGAGTGCGCACTCCTGTCAGACACGAACTTCTTGCCTGCCCACAGCCCTCAGATAGGCTTCTTCCAGGCTGGGGTCAACGACGACGGCAGCCTCGTGCGGGCGCGTGGCGCTGACGATGCGCAGCGCGACACCGTTCATCTGGTTGACCATCGTGCTGACTTGAGAGTTGGCCTGCAACTGCAAGGCCGTGGCCTGATCGACGGTCACACTCCAGACCGAGCCTGCGGTCTGTGCCAACAACGCCTCCGGCGTCGTATCAGCCAGTACGCGCCCCTCCTGCAAGATCATTAAGCGGTTGGCTACGGCCTCCACATCACTGATGATATGGGTACTCAGCAGAATGATCCGGTTGCTGGTCAGGCTGGAAAGCAGGGTGCGGAAACGCACGCGCTCGGTGGGGTCGAGTCCTGCGGTTGGCTCATCGACAATCAAGAGTTCGGGATCGTTGAGCAGGGCCTGCGCGATACCGATGCGCTGCTTCATGCCGCCGGAATAGGTGGGCAGCTTGCGGTCGGCCTCCTGCCCCAGATTCACAATCGAGAGCACCTCATCGACGCGCCGATTGACGAGCGAGGAGGGCAGCCCTTTCATCGCGGCCAGGTAGCGCAAGAACTGTCGTCCAGTGAACTCCGGATAGATGCCAAAATCCTGGGGCAGATAGCCCAACACCTGCCGGAGGGCCTGGCCATGGGTGCGGATGTCCTGCCCGTTCCAGCGGATGGTCCCCTCGGTGGGCGAGAGCAGGGTCGCGATCATGCGCATCAAGCTCGTCTTGCCCGCGCCGTTGGGGCCAACCAGCCCCAGCATGCCCGGCTCGCAGCGCAGCGACAGCTCACGCAGCGCGAAGTGTTGCCCATAGCGCTTGCTCAAGTGTTCAATCGTCAATTCCATTCCTGTTCTCTCTTTCTGGTAAGCGTGCACTCTCTGGAAGAGAGTGCTCCTTTCATGGCTGCTCTGCGCCGGGCACAAGCATCTTAATTAAGCACATCGCGGGAGCGCTTGAAAGCGAGAGCCGCGACCAGCACCAGCGCCAGGCTGCACCCGGCCAGCAGCAGATGTGGCGCGAACCAGCCCGCGAGGTCAGGCATCTTGTTCTCAATGGAGAGAATGAGCTGCTGAAGTTGCGCCTCGCTCGTTATCGTAGGGCCCAGGTGAATAGCATACGAAGGAAGGAGCCCATGCGCGGTTATCCCGCTGGTCGGGTCCCAATTGACGTACCAGGCGGGAGGAGTGGTATTGCCGCCTAGTCCGAGGGGGATCACCAGCGCCCCCATGATCCACGCCACCATGATCACAACCTTGACCAGCGTGGAGATGCGCGGGAGCAAAGTACTCAGGGCGAAGCCGAAGCTGCTGACCAGGATCGTGGCTGATAAAACCATGCCGGTCCACAGGAGCAGCACAGCGCCAGTCTCCGGCGCCGGATAGTCGGTGACGGTCAGATGCAGCAGCCATCCCATCCCCAGGATGGAAGCCAGCAAAAGCAGCGCCAGCCCCAGGCTCATCACCAGGCCCGCCAGGTAGCGTCCCCAGACATAGGCCCAGGTCGGCAGCACGCTCGTCATCAGTAGTTCGTGGGTGCGCCGGTGCAGATCCCGCGTCACGCCATCAGCCGTGACAAAGGGCAGAAGGAGCGCCAGCACCACCAGAACGGTTGGCAGGGTACGAAGAAGTCCTCCCGCGCTGGTTCCGGCCACGAAGCCATTGAGCGACACGCCGCCCCCGCCGACACTCACGCCCGCACCAATTTGGTCTGGCGCGTGCAGGGCCCACGTCATGAGAAACAAGAAACCGAAGAGGCCGAGAGCCTGAAACCAGAAGAGACGGGAGGCCAGGAAGCGACGCAGCTCCCAGGCGCGAGCCAGCAGACGCGGGCGCTCGATGGCCCGGGTTTGCTGGCCGGTACTGGTCAGTGCAGTGATATTCATAGTACTCTCCTTGTGTGTGTTCGAGTTTGCAAGTGCAGCGAGTGTTGCACGTCCCCTCTTACGAGCCAACCCCCAAAAAGGTTCGCGAACGGAAGTGATCGTTCACAAACCTTAGGGATGGGGGAGCAGGTGGTGCATGTTGGTGTGCATGCGCAGCAGCGCGATGACCAACAGCACCAGGCCGATGCAGCCCGGCAGCACGATCAGCTCAGGCGCGAGCAGGAGCGCCTGGAGGTTGGAGGTGCTGCCGATAGCCAGGACGGCGAGCCAGCTTCCATAAGCCAGGGAGGCTGCTGCCTGGGATGAGAGACGCAACGAGAGCAGCAGAGCCAGTCCTGCCACCAGCAACAGGGGCATGAGCCAGGAGAGCGTCAGCGCCAGCACATCCCCAGTGCCTCCCGCCCAGAGCGCCAGACTCAGCGCGAGGCCCAGGCCCACATCATAGCCCAGCACAATCACCAGCCGGGCCACTGCCAGTTGCAGCGGGGAGGGCAGGCAGACCAGTTCCAATTCCAACGCCCGCGCTCCTCTCCCACGAAAGGCGACGATGGTTCCCAGGTAGGCCAGGAGTGGCCCGCTGGCGCGCAGCACCAATGCTTGATCTGGAACCACGTTGCTCAACACAACCCCTGCACCTACCAGGGTAATGAGCGCGCTCACCAGCCAGAAGCCCAAGCCGAAGAGGCTGACCTGTGCGCGGGCAGTGGTCAGCAGAAAGGCGCTGAGATGCTGCCGGTGCTCGCGGATGGCCTGGCGCACGGGCGAGTGCGCTGGCAACTCAGGTGTCAGCCGGGCGAGTAGGCGCTGGGTATCTGCAGGTGATGGCTGGGGCGCCTGCCACTCGGAGAGACGAAGCAAGGCGGGGAGCAGGTCGGCACACTCTTCTGGCGTGGCTCCCTGCTCGCGCAACGCGTCATTCAAGTGCTCTGGTCGCTCAAACGGCCAGGGGGATTGAGGATAAGGCATCTAGTCCACTCCTTTCAGTACTGGGGCCAGCAAGGCGCGCAAGCGGTGAACGCCCACCGAGAGCCGCGATTTGACCGTGCCCAGCGGGATGTGAAGCGTCTCAGCGATTTCTTGTAAGCTGAAACCTTGATAAAAGCGGAGGAACAACACGATGCGATATTCCTCACCAAGCTGAGAGAGCGCCGCCCGCACCTCACCGCCCCGCTCTGCCGCCAGGGCGCGTTCTTCCGGGGAAGCCTCGCTGTCGTGCAGGTGAAGCAGCACTTCCTCAGAGTCATCCCCTCGAAAGCTCCGGCGCGCTGCGGCTGACTTGAAATAGTCGCGTACCAGATTGGTGGCAATCGTATAGAGCCAGGGCTTGAATGGGCGATCAGATTGGTACGTGCGCTGCCGCAGCACATGTAGCAGCGTTTCCTGAACCAGATCTTCTGAAAGCTGCCGATCGCCGCCGACGAGACGATAGAGATAGCCGAGCAGTGGCGCGTGGTGACGCGTGACCAGCGCGGCTAATGCCACCTGATCGCCTACCATCACAGCTGCCATCAACTGTTCATCGCTTCTTTCTTGCATATGATGCGACTCTTTGACTCCTTCGATCTTGTGTTGTTGCCTATTACGAGGGAGATCCACAAAAGGTTCGCGAGTGCCAGGACACCACCCATGCTGGCTAAAAATCTCAACCGGAGTAATTGCTTTGCACGGAAGAGATATGGCTGATGACCCCATATTGCTTGCTGGGGGTTTTTGCATAACCCCCCGAAACGGTGCACTCGGCTTCACTTCGGCATCTCCTTCAGATGATCCGGGAGCAAACGGGATAGTACAAAATGGGCCATTTGCTCGCAGCCTTTGATGACTCGACGGCGAGAGCTCCTTTTCTTTCCTCCTGTCCCTCCACTTGCCAAAAAATCCACCCTGAGGACAGGTGAGAATCCACCCACAGGACGATCCCCTTTCACGCCATCCGGGGCATACTTGCTCGTGAGGGCAAACGAGAACAACGTGCGCCCGAATGAGCAACAGCCGGAGCGCGGGCGTCTGACGCGCCAGCCTCAGGCTCGTAAAAGGAAGGAAATGTGTATGCAGCAGCCCCTCTCGCCGTCTCTCACAGCTTTCGCCCCAGCGGGTCATCCGTTGGTGCGAGTAGAACATCTTTCGCGGGTGATCTCGACGCGTAGCCAGAAAACCGTTATTCTCAGTGATGTCACTTTTAGCGTGCTTGAGCGATCTCTGTTCGCCATCAATGGCCCTTCTGGGAGTGGCAAATCTACCCTGCTCAATATGCTGACAGGGGTTGATCGTCCAACCAGTGGGCGGGTGATCTTTGGCAATGAGGAACTGGGGGGACGCAGTGAGAATGCCCTCGCTCGCTGGCGTGGACAGCACGTCGGAGTCATCTTTCAGTTTTTCCAACTGGTGCCGACGCTGACGGCTGTGGAGAATGTCTTGTTGGCTCTTGAGTTAGGCAAAGGCGGTGGGTTACCAAAACGAGACTGGCGTAAGCGCGCTCAGGAGTGTCTGGAAACTGTGGGGCTGAGTGCGTTTGCTCGTCGCTTGCCCAGCGAGCTTTCTGGTGGGCAGCAGCAGCGGGTAGCCATTGCGCGGGCACTGGCGAATAATCCGCCGGTCTTGATTGCCGATGAGCCGACGGGCAATCTGGATTCGCGGATGGCGCACGAAGTGTTTGCTACCCTTGCTGGTTTGACGCAGCAGGGGAAGACCGTCATTTATGTCACGCATGATCGTGAGTTAGCTGCCCGCGCTCAGGCTCGCATCGGTCTCCTCGATGGTTGCATCGTTGAGCAGCAGGGGGCAAATGCGCTGCTGGTCTCTTCCACGGAGGGAGGACAATGAGTGCCAGACAGAAAAAATCGTTTGCCGATGTCACCAGGCGCAAGGGTCGCACGTTTATGGTGGTCATGGGTATCTTTATTGGGGTCTTTGGCTTGACCGTGATCAACTTTACCCAGGCCACCATCTTCAATGCCTATGCCTATAGCATGGGTTCGGCTGCGAATTATCCCAATGTCGATGTGGCAGTGGACAAACTAGTACCTGCGCTTACCTCGTCATTGGCCGCAGTAGACAATGTTCAGGCTCTCCAGATGCAGGCTGAGATAGACACCGGCTGGAATGTGAGTTCTGCGCCCCACGGCGGTTTTGGCATGGACATTCTCAGTTTTCCAGATATGCAACAGGTAGCGATCACCCCGTTTCAGTTGACCAGCGGACGGTATCCAGGAGTGGGTGAAATTGTGCTGGAGTATGGTGATCAGCAATTGCAGAGTATCGCTATCGGGGATACGGTCACGGTCAATACGAGTCCGGATGCGACGACAACACTCAAGGTGGTGGGTTTTGCCCGCACGCAGGGCCTGGCAAGTCCGGTCTCCACGCGAACAGCCAGAGGCTATGTCAGTATGGATGGCTTTCAACAAGCATTTGGCGCAACGGTCTCATCGCAGATTGGACCACAACTCAGTTATGCGGTCGCTTTCAAGGTGAAAAATACGAAACTGGAGAGTTCTACGGCTACTGCGGTTGCCGCTGTGCTGAAGGCCAATGGGGTGACGGTGAAAGGGATATCGTATCCAACGCCTTTTAATACGGCTCTCCTTACGGCTCTCAACGGAGTCTTTACCCTGTTGCGCTTGCTGGCAATGCTGGCAGTTCTCTTGAGTAGCATGCTGATCCTCAATACCATTCTCACCCTCGTGGCTGAACAAACCCAGATGATGGGGACGATGAAAGCGCTTGGGGGAACCCAAGGCACAATTCTGCGCGGCTACCTGGTTTCAGTGTGGATCTATAGCATTCTGGGGACATTGCCTGGGATCGCTCTGGGACTGGTGTTGGGCTATCCGCTGGCCTCTGCTCTGGTTAATGATATTGATCTTGGCCCATTTTCTGTGGACCCATGGATTGTCATCCTCAGCCTGGGGGTAGGCTTTGGCGCCCCTCTGCTGGCTGCCTTCATTCCGCTCTGGGTAGGTACCCGCATCACGGTGCGTGAGGCCTTCGCTGGCTATGGCATCAGTTCCGGGCAGAGTCGGCGTCGGGTGCGCTCCTCGGGCGAGCAGATGGGCTTGCTTTCCCAGACAACCTGGCTGGGCCTGCGCGGCGTTTTTCGCAGGCGAGGACGGGCGATCTTGACCTTGCTGACGCTGACCCTGGCGGGGGCCACCTTCCTGACGGTCCAGACAACCAGCGCTTCCACCAATCAGATGATTGCTGATATTACGGCCAATAGCCACTATGACGTGCAAGCGGATGTATCTCCCGACGGGACGCAGGCTCAAACGCTCAGCTCACAGGTCCAGGCGCTGGCGAATGTCAGGCGCGTTGAGACCGCGACGGCAGTGGAAGGAGATGGGCTTACTACCCAGTGGGGCAAGGTGGATATGAAGGGTTTTCAGGTGGACACCCGGATCTATCAACCGACTCTTCTGAGTGGACGCTGGTTCACAGCCAGCGATACCGACGCAGTGCTCATCAATGAGCGGTTCGCTCAGACGTCTGGTTTACAGGTTGGCCAGACCCTGCTCGTGTCGAATCTGACCCTGACGGTGATTGGCGTCGTCCATCAACCGCAACAGGATTTGCAGCGTGTTGGCGAGCTTATTACTACCAATGACGTGGTCAATCAACTGGGCACTTCAGATACGAATCTCGGGATTGTCACGGATCTCCTGGTGCAGGCCCGCGATAACTCAGCGGCAGCTCTTGTGACGCTGGTCAACCAGATTGACCAGTTCTATCCCAACAGCGGCGCAGGACATTCCATAGGTGGATCTGGTCCTGTCATGACGCATCAGGCGCTGGTTGCGCAACAGCAACAGGGTTTTTACGTCTTCTATGCTCTGTTATATAGCGTGGCGCTGATCGTCGGCAGTGTCGGCATCCTGGGACTTGCCAACGCCCTGGCCGCATCGGTGCTGGAGAGGAAACGCGAGATCGGGATGGTGCGCTCGATGGGTGGGAGTTCCTGGCGGGTAGCCCAGATTTTCTGGGTGGAAGGCATGTCTCTGGGAGGTATCGCCTTGCTGTTGGGAGTGCTGGTAGGCATTCCTATGGCATATGGGTTTGTGCAATTAATGGGCAAACTGTTTCTCCAGGTCGATTTTCTGCTGGACGCCTCAGCCCTCATGGTGATGGTTGTCGCGGTTCTGCTGATTGCCACCCTGGCGAGTATTCTTCCAGCTTTCAGAGCTTCGCAATTGCGGATTGCGGAGATGTTACGCTACGAATGACAAGCAGACGCAGAGTGGTCCGATGTATCGTGACCACTCTGCTGCAAATGAGTGTCACACACGTGTCCATGTTGCCATGACCCTGGTGGAATCTTTCTGATGATCCTGTGGATGAGCGACCCGTCATCACCGCTCCGTGAACCAATCTCAACAGCACACTTGTGGAGATAGCACCAGGGTCACGGCAAAATGGACACTACTAGGATAAGAAATGAAGCCTACAGCGCAAAAGGAGAAATAATTTGTCAGATCATACTGGTATGTCCAACAAACTGAAATCGATCGACCGCGACACGTTCGCCCAGCTGTTGCGAGCCGAGTTTATCAGGTTTCGCACCGTTCGATCCTGGATGATCTCGCTCGGCGCTGTCGTGATTTCGCTCGTGCTCCTCCCCTTCGCCGTCGCTTTGGCAAGCCACGGGAGTAATCTCGCCATTTCCACCGGACCAGATGGTGAAATGGTGAGTGACACCTATACGTTCGTGCACCAACCACTTGTTGGCGACGGGACCCTCACGACCAGAGTCACCTCGCTTTCAGGAATGTATACTCCACTTTCGAACAGCTCGGGCAACGGTTTCGGAGTCAGCTCAACAAGTCAGCTGGGATCGCAACTACGGTCGGGGCTAGCGCCATGGGCCAAGGCGGGAATCATCCTTGAACCGGATACGAAACAGGGAACCGACTATGCAGCCGTGATGGTGACTGGCTCTCAGGGCGTCCAGATGCAGGACAACTACACGCACGATAGCCCGGGACTTACCGGCTCCGTCGGGCCTTCCTCTCCCCGGTGGCTGCGGATCACTCGAGCTGGAGATATGATCGCCGGCTACGACTCCACCGACGGTGTCCACTGGAGCAAGATGAGCACCATCCGTCTCGCCGGTCTGCCCCATTCGGTCCAGATCGGGCTCTTCGTTACCTCTCCGGTGTACTTCCCGGCTGGATCAAACAACGGAACCCCCAGTGTTGCCACCGCCAACTTCGACCGCACCTCCACCCAGGGTGACCTTCCATATAGCTTCTGGACGGGAGATACGGTTGCTGGTTTCTATCCCTCTCTGTCGTCCGGTCTCACCTGGCGGCAGCACTCCGCCGATGCATTCACGATCAGCGGGTCAGGTGACATCGCACCGCTTGTGGGGAACATTGTCACCACGAATTGGTCAGGTGCGTGCATCGTTGACGGGATAATCGTTGGGCTCCTCTTCCTCATCGTGTTCGCCGCTTCGTTCGCTCCTTCCGAGTACCGTCGTGGGGCCTCCGGAGCTCTCCCACAACGTGCCCTGGCAGCCAAAGCCATCGTCATCGGATCGCTGGCGTTTGCCGCCGGAACCATTGCTATCGCGCTCGCCGAAGGAATCACCCGCCACGTCCTGGCTGCCAATGGGATCAATCTTTTTCCGCAAAGCGGGCTGGTCACGGCTCAGGTTATCTTCGGCACCGGACTTTTTCTCGGGCTTGCCGCGGTTTTGGTCGTTGCGCTCGGCAGCATGTTGCGACGCAGGGTCGTGACGAGTGTTGCAGGCATCGTGCTTTTAATAGTGCCGGGCGTGATTGTCACGACCCTCCCAGCTGATCCTACTAGCTGGCTAATGCGATTCACTCCAACTGCAGCCTTCGCCATCCAGGCGAACCTCCCGCGCTCTAGCCTCGTAGCCGATGCCTACACGATCATGAACGGCTACTTTCCGATGAGTCCATGGGGCGGTCTCGCCGTGCTCGCCATCTACGCAGTGGCAGCATTGGGCGCAGCCATGTGGCTTCTCCGCTACCGCCGGGTGTCCATGTTGCCATGACCTGGGTGCGATCTCCACAAGTATGCTTAGGACATTTGATGGCCCAGGTGGCCATTCATTGCTGTGAGTGACAATGAGGCTGTTATACAATGGTCTCAGAACAAATGCATTTCACATAGGCACAGAAAGGAAGCGACAACGATGAGCAACTCTTTCAGGCGAAGCTGGCTGCCAGGAGGTCTGTACTGGCGGGTGACACTCTCCTATTTTCTGGTGACCCTGGTCGCGGTAGTGGTCATCGAAGGCGCTTCAATCTTTTTGCCCTTTGGCTCGATCCATCAGGGAGGAAGTGTCAGCGTACCTCAGTCTGCGAGTGGGGTTTCTAGTAACAGCACTGCACCAGCCCGGAGTGGCCAGGGAGATGCGCCGCTGCAAACGTTGCCCGGACAATTGGCAGCGTATCTCACCCGATTGCAACCTGCGACCTTCTCCTTTCTGCTTCTGGCAATGGTGGTGGGCACACTGACTGGCCTGGTAGTGACCAGGGGTCTTACCCGCCGTCTCCGCACTATCACCAGGGCCGCCGGAGCCTGGAGCCAGGGAGATTTTCAGGTTGCAGTGCATGACGCGACAAACGATGAGCTGGGGCAATTAGCGCTTGACCTGAACAGGATGGCTGAGCAGGTGCGAACATTGCTGGTGACTCGCCAGGAACTGGCCGTAGTCGAAGAGCGCAACCGTCTGGCTCGTGATTTACACGATTCGGTGAAACAACAGGTCTTTGCAAATGCCCTGCTGGTGCGGGCGGCACGCAAGACACTTGTCCACGATCCCGCCAAAGCCCAGACCCATCTTGCCCAGGCTGAAGAACTCGCAACCGAAACGCAACAGGCACTGATCGATTTGATCCAGGCGCTGCGTCCGGCCTCGATGGCCGATAAAGGGCTGGTTGCAGTGCTGCAAGAGTATACTGAGGATTGGTCAAGGCGAATGGGTATTCCGGTGACTTTCCATATCCAGGGTGAGCGGACGACGCCACTCGATCAGGAAGAAGCCTTGTTTCGCGTGGTTCAAGAAGCGCTGGCCAATGTTGCTCGCCATAGTGAAGCGGACAACGTTGAACTGCATCTGACCTGGACAACTGCGCAGATTACCATGACGATCCAGGATGATGGGCATGGTTTTCTCAGGCGCAACACAGCCAGGAAAGGGTCTGGTCTGGCCAATATGCGTGAACGGATCGAAGCACTGGCTGGAACCTGTATGATAGCCAGCAGTCCTGCTGGTACTTGCATCGAAGTCAGTCTGCCCCTGTTTCTCCCCGAAACTGTGGCCAGAACAGGAGTGATGGGATGAGTGAAGCAATTACCGTGATGATTGTCGATGATCACGCCGTTGTCCGACATGGGATGCGTGCTCTGCTTGAAGCCGAGGGAGATTTTACGGTCGTTGGTGAGATGGCTTCAGGAGCGGAAGCCGTCCTGCGCGTTGGCGACCTGGTTCCTGAGGTTGTCCTGATGGACCTGCTCATGCCCGATTTAGACGGCGTGGAGGCGACCAGGCTTATCAAGCAACGTAGTCCCAACTCCCAGGTCATCATTCTGACCTCTTACCACGAGGATGAGCACATTTTCCCCGCTATTCGTGCTGGTGCTCTGTCCTATCTGCTCAAGGGGGCCAGTTTAGAGGATTTGACTGCCGCCGTGCGCAAAGCGGCCAGAGGCGAGGCGACCCTGCACCCCCATGTCGCGGCGCGACTGGTGCAGGAACTGAAAGGTGCTTCCCAGGAAACCTCCCTGCTCTATCAGACGTTAAGCCAGCGCGAGCGCGAAGTACTGCGTCTGATCGCCGAAGGCCTAAGCAACGCCCAAATTGCGGAACGCCTTGTAATCGCTGAGCGGACGGTCAAAAGCCATGTCAACAATATCCTCTCGAAGCTTCACCTGGCCGACCGAACCCAGGTGGCAATCTTTGCCTGGCGTTCGGGGATTATGGGCAAGTAGCAGGATCTTTTCCTCCAGGGACTTAGCAGTTCGGTCCTGCCAGCGATATGGCCCATTTTTGAACGAATTCTTCACTATCCCCAGGTTTCTCCCTGCGTAAGATATCCACAAGGTATCGCAGCTAATATGGTAAATGCCCTACGAAGTGAGCAGGTTTGGCCCTCCAACATGAGCATTTGCCCTCTAACATGAGCAAAGGTCGCGAACGTACCTGGGCAAACCGCTCCACATCTAGGGTATCAGCAGAGAATGTTGTAAATAACCCGCTCACGACCTCATACTAGGAAACGATGCCGAACGCGAATCTTTGCTGCCATCAAGCCCCCTCCTCTCTACCTTTTTGAAACCTCATTCCCAATTGTTGCATTTCGTATTCCAGCGTCTCTGGCAAGCCTTGCTCCAGCGTGCGCGGCGCGTAGCCCAGTTCTCGTCGGGCCTTCTCGTTGGTGCCCAGATAGCTGACACCTGCGCTGCTGCGGATGCCCTCCGCACTGTAGGGTTCTGGCAGGGGGAACACAGTGCCAAGAAGTGCGATCATCGCTGCCATGGCCTTCATCATCCAAGGCGCTGGATGCAGGCGCGGCGCTCGCACGCCGCTGATCTGTTCTGCTAAAGCGAATACTTCAACAAAGCTGTACTTTGGCCCGGCAATGATATAGCTCTCGCCTCCTTTGCCCTGCTCCATCGCCAGGATATGCCCGTGCGCAATGTCATCAACATGCGTCCAGCAAGAATTCGCGCCTCTGGGCGTCAGGGGCAGCTTCCCGCGCAGATAGCTCACCCACGCCTCGTGAACAACGCTGGTGTCGCCTGGCCCATAAACCAGCCCTGGTTGGACAATTACCAGTGGGAGTCCGGCCTGCATCATCGGCCTCGCCACCTCGTAATGCGCCTTCCACTTCGTGCGATCATACTCACTCAGAAAGGAGGTGCCGGTGTACATATAGCTCTCATCCATCATCTGCCCTCTGGTATCTGAGAAGACCGTCAGCGTGCTGGTATAGACGCCTTTGGGGATGCCCAGTTCCTTCATCATCTCCAGCACGTTGCGCGTGCCACCCACGTTGATCGTCTCGGCCTGGCTCGTGTCCCGCGCGCCCACTTTATACCATGCAGCAATATGAAAGACGCCATCAACACCCGCCATCGGTGCGCGCAAGCTTTCTTTGTCGGTAAGATCGCCCGCATGTACCTTGACACCCATGGCTACCAACGCTTGCCGCCAATAAAGCCGGTAGCGCCCGTCACAAAATATTTCATGGAACATTTACCTCCTTGCAGCTTGCCTCTAGCATAGCGAGATCTGTCCTCTCCGGCATGCCAGTTTCGGTCGCTTCCTTTTCAGGTTTGCGCGTCAATGAAACAGGTTCTGTTTCCCTTTGAGGATATCTTAACAGGTGTAATGGTCCGGGTCCAATGGTTTTTCTCGTAAGGAGGTACTTGGTAAATGCCTTACGAAGTGAGCAGGTTTGGCCCTCAAATGTGGATCTGGCTCACTTTTGATACTGCTGGCGAACCCGTTTAAGCAGCGTCGTAGAGGCGAGCAAAAGCAGAACGGCGAGTCTGAGCGCGAGGAAGCCCACTGAACCATGCCATGCTACGAATCACATTAAGAGCGGCGGCAGTGGCGACGTGTTGCAAATGCGTTCTCTCTTGCCCGATATACCGGGAGCGGCGCAAACCCTTCGTGCGAACCCCTTGGGAAATGGTGCCCTCAATCCCCGCTCGCTTGGCATAGACCTGGGCAAATTCCTTGGTCGTTTCCCGCTCTCGCCTCTGTTTCAAGGCGAGGTATTGCTCCTGCGGACGAATCGTGACGGTGCGACGCGTATGGCGAATGGAGTGCGTACACAGCGAGCGAGACGGGCACCCCTGGCAGTCTGTTGTCGAGAACTTGATCTTGATCACCTCGTTTGTCCGGTTGTCAATGGCCGGAGTCCAACTGCTGCTGATGCGTCCCTGCGGGCAGGTTGCCTGTTGGTGTTCCCAATCGATGAGAAAGTGATCAGCATCGAAGCCGGTCTGCTGACTGGCTTGCCATTGATGGTTCCGGCGGGTTGGACCCACCAGGTCAATCTGGTAGTCCTGCTGGCTCTCCACCAGGAGTGGTGCGTCTATATAGCCCGTATCCACAATGTGCTCAGCGGGCAAGAGCGCTTTGCGTTCAAGCTCGGCATGAATGGTTGCCGTCATGGCATCATCAGAGACTGGAGCTGAGGTGGTTTCGACATGGGTGATGAGTAAGGGCAAGTGAGGTTCACAGCTTTCGGTCAGATGAATTTTGAAGCCGACCCACGTCGTGCTTCGCTTCTTGCTGTAGTGAGCCTCTTCATCATAGGGAGAGCCGATGTAGCGAGAGGGGGGAGGAATATTCTCAGAGGAACGCCAACGAACCGCATCGTCAATGCGCTGATAATTTTGCACCCACACCTGTCGGAGCAACTCCACTGCCGGAACATGGCGGAGCCACTCAGGTGCTGTTGGATCAAACAGGGCATCAAGCAGCTCTCTTCCTTGCCGTCCGATATCTTCGGCGAAAGCCTGACGCTCGGCTTCCCCCAAAGGCGAACGCGAATCTTCGAGGCGTGTGCCATAGCGGTCCACCCACTCTGCTTGGCTGTGAGCACGCAGCCAGTCTGGAGCAACCACCGCGAGACTGTTGAGCGCAGCGCGCATCGTTTCCCAGACGCACAGCACGCGGTTGAGGGCGCGGATCTTGGCCAGTACATGGGTCGAATCGGTGCGCTGTCGTCCGCGAGCTTTGAGCCAGCCTTTCTGTTGAAACAGCGTGAGCATTTTCTCCAGCAAGAGCTGCTCAGCATGCCCCTCTACCAGACGGGAGCGAAATTCGGACAGCACCGAGGCGTCAAATCCCGCCTCGGTGAGGTCCAGGCCCAGCAGATATTTCCAATCGATCCTTCCACGCACCATATCGGCCGCTTGCCGATCAGACAGGTGCTCCAGGAATTGCAGCACGGTGATCAGGGCTAAACGCCACGGAGCTTCGGCTGGTTGCCCTTCCTTAGGAAACAGGCCCGCAAAATCCTCATCGGTGTAGATGCTTCCCAACACGTCGCGCATCTGCATGTAAACATTCCCCTTTGGGTAGGCTGCTCGTGCTACTCGGGCGGTTTCTTGAGGCACTGGACAGACTGCTTGTGGTTTCAGGGACATCGATGCTCTCCTTTCGGCGGTCCTTCACCTGATTTTCTTCCTGTTCTTTCTTCTCTCTTTCTTTATCGTCAGGTTCGTCGGGGTTCGCCAGCAGTATCACTTTTGGTGAAGCTCTTTGCTTTCCCGATATCCAGGTATTTCGCATACGAGACGATCCTTTCGAGAGCAATTACAGTGCATGGAGAACACGCTGACGGAGGAGGGGAAATTCAGCCCTGCCATAGCCCATGCGTTTGATCAGTTTCAATTTATTCACTGTTCCGATCTCCGACTCCATTGTTGTGTGGAAGCGTGAGTCCTGCCGTCACGGCTGCTTTGTCACGTTTCACGCCAGTGATAAAGCCCTGCAACTCGCGAATCTTGCTGGCTTTCACACGGCAGAGCCAATCATTGAGCTGTTCTCCTGTGCGAGTGCGCAGCATGTGAGCAAACTGCTGGACCAACTCATACGCTTGATCGACTTCAGGATGCAGAGACCGAAGCTGAGCGAGCGTCTCTTGTTCTTCAGCTGAGCGTTCTTCAGGCCGACGAAGGAAAAGGAACATCGCCTGTCGTGCAAGGACAGGAGGCTGTGGAAGTTGATCAGTCACCTCTTGTTTCTTCTGTCCCGATGGCGCGGAACGAGTATACCGCTTCTTCTGCCCTTCTGGAAGGTAACGAGCAAGACGCCTCTACACTGAGTTATACTGATGCGAGTAGCCATCGGCGACGAGTTCCCGGTGCAACTCCGCAACTGTGGAGTTGCCAGCCTTCCATCGTTCGACGAGTTGGGGCAGATGGGAATCAACGTGAGCTGATCGAGGGCGCGGCTTTTGTTCTGGAAACGTGCCATTGCTCAACCAGCGCGAAACGGTCGCATGGCTGATCCCTCCATATTCAGCGATGGCGGTTTGTGAAAAGCCTTGCTCGCGGAGGGCTACCACGTGTTGGTATTGAGCTAGACGCTCCTCTCGTTTGGCCTGACTCAGCGCAACGTTCTTTGGAAGCACATTCGGCGGCTCTTGCGTCTGCGAAGCGAGGATGAGCGCGGCTCTTGCGTCTGCGAAGCGAGGATGAGCGGCGAGATGACGTGCCAGCACGCTCTCCAAGGCCTCAGCAAGGTTTTTGAGCAGATGGAAACGATCTGCCGTTTGCGTGGCTGCTGGAACCGCTTTTCTGGCGGCGGCGGCATAGTCTCCTCCTCGATCTCGACTCACCAACTCAATTTCCAGGTGCGTGGCCATCCAGGCGGCTGAAGTGTCTGCCGTCCGATCTGGCAGCACATCAAGCACCTTATGAGTTTGCAGATCCACCACGATTGTCCCGAACTTGCGCCCACGCGGTGCCCGAGAAATCATCGATGCCAATGTGTGTGACATGCCCAACTGGCTCTGTAGGCAGTGCCAATGATACGTCGGAGAATGGTGAACCTGCTGGTCTGGATACCCATGCGATCGGTGACGCGCACGCCGAGCCTCCCACCGCTCGCCAGACCAATGATCTGTACCAGCTGAAAGAGTCGTGCTGTCACACGCGCTCTGGGAGCAACAAAGGGGGCCAGCCGCTCTGTAAAGATTTTTCGTGGGCAGGTGGACTCATCGCAGAAAAATTTTCTCACCGAGAGCTGAAAGCGCACAGCTTGCCCAGTACTGGGCAGATCGGCCAGTCTGCGTTGATAGTGACTATGAATACGTGTAGCGGCAGTGCCACAGAAGGGACAAGGAGAACTGGGCTGCGTAGAAAGCAGAGACACACACAGTCCTCCTTCTTGATGAGAGCATGCGGTTATTTCAATGCCCGAAGGCAAGGCAAACAAGGGAACGATGGACATCTGGGTAAGGAAACACTCCATGAGAAGAAATGGTGAAAGAACAATGTTCTCTATTTTATCAGGCTTTTCGGCATATCGCGTGGAATAGCCCCTTTTCAGGGACAGATAAATGAGGTGAATTGATGGGGAAAAGATCACACGTACTGGTTGGAGCGCCTCGGCAATGTGAGGGGTGTGGTGAACTGTTTCAACCACAGCGACGGAACCAGTTTTACCATAATCAGGCATGTAAGCAAACTGCCTCCTACCAGCGCACAAAACGTAATAAAAACGTGTTACGGAATGCGCTTGTTCTGCCCATTCTCTCGCTCTTTCCTGGTATCGGGTTACTCGACCGGGCTTTTGAGGAGAGCGGTTTTACGGTGGTTCGTGGGCCTGATTTGCTGTGGGGAGATGACATCGCCGATTTCCATCCAGAGCCGGGGCACTTTGGCAGGATCATCGGCGGGCCTCCTTGCCAGGCATTCAGCCGCTTGCGGTATCTGGTGGAATACAACGGGTATGAAACGGCTTCTAGCCTTATTCCAGATTTTGAGCAGTGCGTAGAAGAAGGGCAACCAGCCTGGTTCATCATGGAGAATGTGGAGAATGCGCCAGTCCCCGTTGTTCGTGGCTACCAGGTGCATTCTCAGTTGCTCAATAACCGCAAGCATGGCGGCGGGATACAGAGCCGAACGCGGTGTATCTCATTTGGGACACGCGATGGACGATTTCTCCTGGTCCCTGAAGTGCCAGAGCCGGAAGAATGGGAACCGGCTGTCTGTGCCAGTGGTGGGGTTAAGCCTGGTACTGATCGATCTCGCACGCCGAAAGCGGCCTCTTGCCAGTTGACACACTGGGGTAGGAGCATGGGCTTGTCCCCGCCTTGGGCGTTCAGACAAGCCCCATTTCTTTCGCCTTGAGCGCCGCCTGTGTGCGGTCTCGTACTCCCAGTTTGCTCAGAATGCTGCTCATGTGATTCTTGACAGTCCCCTCCGTCAGGTAGAGATTCTCGGCGATCTGGCGATTTGATGCGCCTTGAGTCACCAGCGCCAGGATTTCTCGCTCGCGTTCGGTCAATTGCTCTGTGTACGCAGTCGTATCGATGAAAGGCGTAGAAGATGAAATGGAAGAGGCCTGGTGCGGGGAAGGAGGAGAGGAGACTGGCGGCCTGGGCGCGGATGAAGGCACAAACGGAGAGAAGGCCTTGCTGACTATATCGGGCTGCAGAAGCATCTGCCCGCGAGCGGCCAATTGCACCGTCAACGTCAGCTGTTCGGCGGTGATGTCTTTGAGCACGTACCCCAGCGCGCCAGCGCGCAGCCCTTCATGGATGAGTTCGGTGTCATCGAACGTCGTCAGGATCACGATATGTGCATCGGGCCAGCGTTCCTTGATCGCCCTGGTGGCGGCGATGCCATCCACGCGCGGCATGCGGATATCCATGAGAATGACGTCGGGTGGCGTTCCAGCCTGGTGCAGTCGTTCAACCGCGGCGATGGCAGCCTCTCCGTCGCCCGCCGTCCCCGCAATCTCAAAGTCCGTCTCTAATTCAAGCAGTTTTCGCAGACCCTCGCGGACAAGCGTCTGGTCGTCTACGATCACTACCCTGGTGGGATGTGTCATGCTGCCTGGCTCTCTCACTCTTCTCTCGATCGACCCTTCATGCGCGTGCGTGCGTTGGCGACCATCTCGTTTACAGACATTGGTATCATGGTTCACGTTCTCCTTCCTCAGCGTATTCCCTGGCTCTCTTTTTCTTTCTGAGCGTGGGGCAGATGTTCCTTTCTCTCTCTCGTCTCGGCCGGAACAGGCGCTCGTACCGAGACGCGAAATCCTCTTTGCTCGGCCTGGCCGTATACCACCTTCCCTCCAAGCAATTCAAAGCGCTCGCGCAAGCCCACCAGGCCGAATCCACTTTCCTTTTCAGTATGGGCAATCCTGCGCCCATTATCCAGCACGAGCAGTTCAAGCGACTCATCTTCGTAGCGCAGGCGCGCCAGCACCTTGCTCGCCTGGGAGTGCTTTCGCACATTGGTGAAGGCCTCTTGCGCGGCGCGGTAGAAGGCGACCTGCACATCGGGCGCGAGCAGTGGGAGCTGTGTTTCAAGATCAAGTGTGATCTGTATACCCTCCACGCTGCGCTCGAACTCGTTCGCCAGTTGTGTAATGGCTTCCGGAAGGCTGAGCGTAGCGATGCTGGCGGGACGCAGCGCGGCAACGGCGTTACGCACTTCCTGCATCGATTGCGTCGCGACGCGGCGCGCCTCGGCAATCTCGACGGCGGCGCGGGCAGGATCGCGTTCCTGCAATTTGCTGATCGTCTCAAGCTGAATGTTCAAAATCGACAAGTAATGACCCAGCGTATCGTGAATCTCACGCGCCACCCGCGTGCGCTCGCGCACAATCGTCAGTTCCTCTACCTCGTCTGCATACTCCTGCAACTGCCTGTGCGCCTGCTCCAATTCTGCATTTGATTCCTCAAGCTGGTGCAGGAGACGCTCAGCCCGCTTCTTTTGTTCCTGTTGTACACGCATAGTCCAGGAGAGACCAGCCGCGAATGCGAAAGCTGGCAGCAGAGACAGCAGTGTTGAATAGGCAGCCGACCAGTGCCAATCGTTGATCACGAGCAGGTTTACTCCCATTAAGAGAGCAAGAAAAAGGTCGGTGCCAATCGCTATGCGCAATGGAAGCATCACGAAGAGGACAATAACCGTGGTCATGAAAAGCAGCCAGTCCCACTGGAGACCCATCAGGGGGAGTAAGCCCACCATTTCTGTTATGCCTACCAGCAGTGCCACCGTGAGCCAGAAGCGCCATGGCTGCGACCTATTCCATAGCATCCACCAGAGCCGCCAGAGCAGGATAGAGTACCACACCTGGAACACGGTAAATATCAGGAAACTGAGCAGGTTCAGGTGTGTCGTCGTCAGGATGGTGAACAGGTAGCCAATGAGGAGCGTAATGTAGCCAGCCCCGGCCCCATATCTGGAAAAGAAGGGAAAGATGTCTCCTTTCCGTTCTTCAGTTGATGGCAAGCCTGACATAGACGCTGTTCCTTTCGTAAGTTCATAGGGATGCGTTTCTGTGCAATTATAGCATAGTCGCGTGGAGCCGGGATGTGAGGAAGGTAGGATATGACC